>Ga0222712_10000013_pt1 | contig 251149 bp, 261 predicted proteins | sample C33_657DmetaG_FD_165043 | JGI IMG/M metagenome (GOLD analysis project Ga0222712, IMG submission 165043) | Estuarine water microbial communities from San Francisco Bay, California, United States - C33_657D | ecosystem: Environmental > Aquatic > Marine > Unclassified | place: USA: California...
AATGGATATGGATTATGAGGGAGCCAAGCATCATGATGAAATTCCTGGATCAATTCCAACACATAAAAAATACACAGATTCTGATGGTACCACATATAACAATTATAATCCATTTTATTATAACCCTAAAACTAAAACTGATGAAATGGGCTATTATGCCAAAACATATGGTACAGCAGACCCAGATATGGAATCAGAAACATTGGCCGATTTAAAAAAGAATCAACCTATTAACTGGCCAAAGTATACAGAAAAAGACAGACGTGATCCAGAAAACATGTTATCATGGGAGCAGAAAAAAGCTTTGATTGCGCAAAGAGCTGAAAAAGCCGCAGCAAGAGAAGCAGCCAAGGAAAAAAGATTGGCGGCCGCTTCGCTAAAACCAGGTGTAAACGAATCGGTTGTTAGGTTAACCGAAAGCGAATTGATAGAGCTGGTAAAAAAGATAATGAAACAAACAACAAAAAAATAAATGAAAGCCCCGATTTTTCGGGGTTTTTTATTGGTAACCATTTTGGATACATATGGGTTTTACCTATATTTATATACTATGAAGTTTAAGGACATAATTAAGGACATTTTGATCGCTGAGAGTGAGGGGCCGTCTGAACACGCAAAATGGGTTGCAAAACAAGTCTTGGTTAAGTTTATGTTTGCTGATTATAAAGAACAAAGGGGATTTGTTTGGGACTATGATCTTGATGTGAGTGGGGTTTCTAATTTTGTTTTATCCGCCGGCGGTGCTGAGGATTATTACCTTCAGTATAACTTTGAAATTGATATTAGCTCATATCCTTCTTATACCCCAGCAACTTATGATGACCCAGGAGATTATGATCCCGCAGAATATGAAATTGAAATAAAACAAATTACCGTTTTTGATAACGATCAGATCATTTATGAGGGGCCAGACTTTACAAACTTCGCATCATTAAAAATTGGTGAGGTGGAATCCAGATATGGTCAAAACCGTATTAGTTATGGGGAAGGTTTTCTATATGATTACTTTGGTGATAAAATTGAAGAAATATTAAGTGACAACGCAGACTAAAAAAATATAGTATATGGCAAACAAAAAGAAAAAACCCGTAGCTAAAAGATCAAGAAGATCTGGGGTTAAAACAATGGAACTAGTTAAAAGAAATAACGAAATACTAAAAAAGTTTTTAACAAAATGAAACAAACGTTAAACGAACAAGTTGCTAGAATTAAAGCTATGATGGTTCTTAAAGAACAACAGGAAATGACTCTTGAGCAATATATGGATGAGTTGTTAAAAGATCCTGTTGGGTTTTTAAATAAATTAAATACTGATGAGCAATTTAAAAATGATTATATTAAATCTTACGGGCCGCAACAACCCGGTAATCCGAACAGAGCTATTTTGGAAAATGCTAAAACTAAATTTATGATAAATAATGGGAGTACAATTACAGGACAGTTAAAAAATGATAAAACAAATGAGATTGTACTGAATTATGAAATATCCTCTTTAGATGAATTTTTAAAATTAAACCAATTTATTAAAGATTATGAAGCAAAAGGAACACCTTTATTTGATGTAGGATTAGTAGGGCTTCTTAGAGATGTGAAAAATGGTAACGAGTTTGCTCAAGCTTTGAATATAGCAAGGGGTGCAAAGGTGTTCACATAAAAAAAAATACAAAAATTAATAATATATTATGAAACAAACATTAAACGAACAAGTCGCAAGAATTAAAGCCATGATGAGTCTTAATGAAGATGAGTCACAAACAATGGCCATGTTGCAACAAGAGACCGAAGAATTTAACCAGAAGGTTGATGAAGATTTAAGTCCGGAAGAATATAAGGAGCTAACATGCTCAGATCCAGATGATATGGAATTGCCTAATATTGGTGATGAAGAGAAGCAAAAGGTGATGGAGTTAAAAGAAAAGATGAAAACCGCATCATTCGCTGAACTAATGCAATTGAAAAAACAATTGAAGGAATTAAAAAGACAACAACAAAACGAGCAAGTTGCCGGACCGGCCGTTATATCCTTATTGGGTGTTAGCATGCCTCCTGCTTTTGCAATGGTTATTGGTGGAATCATCTTTATAATGATATTATCTTTTTTAAGTAAGTTTATTAGATTTAATAGAACAACCACATATTGGTGTGATGGGAAGAAATCACGTCTATTTGGTTTGTTAAGATGGTAATAATTGAACAACGGCCGCGGCTTCGCCGCTACATTTAATGAAATGAAACAGAATATTAACGAAGAGATTAGAAAAATAAAACACATGATGCGCCTTAATGAGGAGGGCAATCTTGGTGTGTTTGATAATTTTCCGCCGGAATTATTAGAATTTCTGGAAAGCAATTATTCTCACATGTACAGATTTAAGTATGATTATAATGAGAAGGCCTCTAGATTTGTGAATAGAGAGACGGGAGAGTATGATGGTGCAGGGTTTAGAAAATGGATGGATGAGAATACAGCTGATGAGTTTGTTAAAAATAAATCTAGAATAATTAGTGCAATTAGATCTGACTTAATTACCCTTAGAAGAAGAAAACTCACAAAATTAAAATTAGACGCATATGAGGAGTTGCTAATTTCACTTCTTGGTAATAACATTACCGGGCAAGCATTAACCAGATTTGAGGCGGATATTATAATGGACCCATATGCAACAGTAGAAAGCATTAGGAGAGGTTTTGAAGAGGCTAAAAATATTCTAGATAAACACGGTAGAGTAAATCCTGATAAGGTTGAACTATCAACGGTATTCCCAGGTGGTCATATTAATTACCCAACATTTGAAAGATTTGTTGAAGATAACCCAAAATACTTAAGCACATATGAAACTTGGGACAAGTTACATAAAGAATATCAAAAACATGATATGAAAGAACTAAATGGATTTAGAATTTATGATGGGCATTATAAAGAACTTAGATCACTATATGATTTTTTAACATCAGACAAAAAAGATTAATATGAAATTAATAGATTTATTAACAGAAGCTAAGGATAAAAAAATTAAATGCAATCATTGTGATTGGTCATGGAAAGAATCTGAAGGCGGTAAGAAGAAATACTTGTGCCACAAGTGTGGTCATGACAATACACCAAAATCATTTGACGAGTTTGCTGAAACAAGAATGAAAGGAGCGGACAAGATTGCAACAACAGCAAAAGAGAAAGGTGGTTTAGCAATGCTTACTTATCATCACTTTAACGTTAAAAAACCTTATTATAATAAAGCGGCCGAAGGTAAGTTTGATCTTGCTGCGGCCAAAAAAGAATTTAAACAATGTGTTAAGGACTTATCTTCTGATATGGAACAAGTTGCATTTCAGAAATTGGTTGGACGCATTGAGGTGCTTGGTGAATTAATCATCAAACACAAATAAAGAGAACCAGGGTTTGAAGACCCTGCTTAGGACCGGGACTAGTTACTAATCCCGTTGGGATATGAATTCGCTACTCATATCCCTTTTTTATTGTATTTATATATTAGATGAAATTTAAAGACATATTAGTTACAAAAGGATTAGATGAAGCAACACCAGTTGAAAAACCTGAACTAGGTTCTGGAGCAGATCATTATATATTCCCATCCAAGCGTAATCCAAACAAAGTATATAAACTAGGTTCAGAACATGCTGTGGATTTCTGGTATGATTTATTTAAAAACCATCCATCAATTTTCCCTGTTGTTTATAAGAGAGGTAAAACCAGAATGAAACTAGATCGAGATAAGGTGGTGTTTCAAGACAATAACTTTGTTAAACTTAAAGCCGGGTCTATTGTCCCTGTTGCTTATGTTGAAATGGAAAAGTTAGACCCCAAGAGAGCTGAAAACGAATGGAAGATGTTGGATTTTGCGATTACAGATATAACTGAAGATCAATGGGATTTTCAAGACTATGTTCTCCATTTTGCAATATTTGAAAGCTCCAACATGAAACCAGATTTTGATTTAATGTTACACGTTTTTGACGAGCTAAAGATAAATTATCCAGATGAATATAAAATGATTACAAGATTTTTGGATTTAATCATTGAAGTCAAGAAAGTTAACAAACATCCCGATTTACATATGTATAACTTTGGCTATGACATGAAGGGTAATCTAAAATGTTTGGATATATAGAATTTTTTATTAACTTTACAATCTAAATCATAAATTATGGCAAAATCAGTAGTAGTAAAACCAACACAATATTCCTACAGAACTAAATCTGGAGGGATTGTAACTAGAACTCGTAAGGCCCATATTAGAAAGGTCAAAACGACAACTAGGAAAAGAGGATAACATATAGCCCCAGGTGATGAACTTGGGGTTTTTTATTGAAGATAGTTTCCCTATATTTATATTATATGAAAAAAATTAAAATAACAGAATCGCAGCTAAAGAGATTAGTTCTTAATGAACAAGGACTTAAGAATATTGGTAACAAGATTAAAGGTGGTATTCAAACTGTGGTGGATAAGGTAAAGGGTGCCCCAAAGGATAAAGAACTTACTCAACCAGGAAAACAAAGTCAGAACAGAGATCTTGATCAACTTAGAGCAGAGTGGTCTAAAATTAATCAGGACACAACCAATATGAAAGGTTATGGTGAAGCTGTTGGTCAACAAGAAAATTCAGCTAAAACCGCAGCAATGATGAAAGCTAGAATGGTCATTTTAAAAAAACTAAATAAACAACAAGCTAAATTCGGATCTGTTATTGTGGATGAAGCTCTATTCCAATTAGAAAATGGTAATTATATTAAGTTAATCGTTTTGGAATTAACAAAAGTTTGGGAAGACGAAAACGGTATTAATTAATAGATAATGAAAAAAATTGTAAAATTAACAGAATCAGATTTAACTAAATTGGTTAAAACAATTGTTGAAAATATATCAACAGAAGGTATTCCACAGGAAGATCTTGATGTTTTAACAGCTGAAGCGCATAAGATGGTTGAAAAAGATAGAGTTAAAGCACAGGAAATCAAGCAAGAATTAGATGCAATGAGAGAAAGAATGGAGGATATGGTTAAAGGTGGAAAATTAAATTTTGATGACACTACTGTGGAAGAGGTAATGAAAGCATATACTAGTCAAAAACAACAAGAATATGACTACTATAGTACATCATCTGCAGATCGTTATTTACAAAACTTAATTTTTGAATTTAAAAGGAAGAAAGCATACGAAGATTACGAGAGAGAAAAAATTGAAAGAAGAAAAACAAAGAAAATCGATAAAAAAGATATTATAAATCTATTTGTAACCGCATTAGAAGGTGGTTCAAATTATTGGTATTACTTACCTAGAATTCCAGATGGGGTAAGAGAGATAATGGCAGAATTAGACATGGAACTAACTGAAGCAATAGGTGAATACGTGCTTAGAGGTGGTAGTATTGACATAAACGACGCTGAAGACGAAGAAACTAAACTTGGTACCGTTGATATGACTAGTCTATTAGAAGCAATAGATATCCTTAAAAATGATTACACACGCGCATACGAGAATATTATTGATGAAGAATATGACGCTGATGATGCTGACATATTTTTTCAATTAGCAGTTATGGGTGAGCTTACTTTCGGATAATACCGATATTTATATATAAAACTTGAAATAATGAAAAGAACAATTAGATTGACGGAAAGCGAATTAACAGCTTTGGTAAAAAAAATATTAAATGAAGTTGCTGAAGAACCGGTACTAGATAAACAAACCAAAATATTTGGTAATTTCTTCTTCGGTGAGGGTAAAACAAAACCAATGAGTTTCAACGGTGCACAAGTTACACAAGCCGATGTTGATAGATTAATTAAAGAAATGGCGATGTTTATTAAGAATACAGGTACACTTCAAACATTACAAAAATTTGGTAGAACCGAAGGAGGTTATTCTAATAACCAAAATATACCAAAATTCATTAGTCTTAACATAGGTACATCACACACAGGATCGGGCGAAGCAAATTCAAATGTTGCTCAAGGTAGATTTAGTTTCTTAAGTGGTATGGTGATGAAAGCGTTTGATTTACTTGGTGTCGATACATCAATAGCTAGATCGGTAGTAATCACAAATTCTAACACATCTTATTCACCAACAAGTTTGGATAAAAATTTCTTTGACCCTAAAAAACTTAAACCAGAAGATATTGAAAGATGGGGACACATTAGTATTACCAACTTAGCTACTATGGGTCATAAAACAGGTGGTATTCAACAAATACAAAGAAATTTAAATAATGCTTCAAGTGATATTAACAATATATTTGTTGATGGGGTTAACGAAGAAAAGGTTGTTTTTTTTATTAAGAGACTTCAAACATTCTCCGACATTCAAGATTTAAGCAATTCAATCAATGCCGGCGGTCAATGGGCTTCGTTAGAGGATTTTTTAAACGACCAGCTTTTTGATGATATGGATGAAATGAGAGCAGTCGCCACCCATTTACAAAAATGTGCAGCCACTAGTGGAAAACAAAAAGATACTATTAGATTGGTACCAAAAACAGGAGGAATGTTTATCAGTATTGGATTAGGTAACTAATAAAACTAAAACTAAAATAAAAATAAAACTAAAATGATATTAACAGAAGCTCAATTATCAACTTTGATAAAAAAAATTATAAGGGAACAGGTAGATAGTACATCAATAACATCAAAACCAACATCTTCTTCTGGTGCAAAACTACCAACCCCAATACAAATAAAAATATTATTATCTACTAAAAAGGGTGAAGAAACATATTTGGTCTCTTTTGATAAAGTAAAACAAGTTAAAGATGGATGTGAATTTGAGGGAACATTTAGAGGCGACACAAAAAGACACACTTTTATGTATAAGTGTGATGGGACATTATATTGGAAACAGGGTATGCTTTCATCAAATACTGAGGTAGAAATTTCTGCAGAAGCGGCTAAATTACTAGCAAAAGCGTGTGGTTGCGATGTATATGCATCCAATAAGCCTGCATCGGGAATGCAGAGTCAAATGGCTGAAAATAATGGCAGTGTAACTAAATCAATTTCCTTTGAAAGTATTGAAGAGTTTATGTACAACGAATATAGTAAGAAAAACAATAAAAATATAAGTGTTAATTTAACATTTGATGGTAGACAAGTTTTAGCAAATATAAACGGCTCAAAAGTCCCAGTAAAAAGATAATAAAAATAAACCCCGATAATTCGGGGTTTTTTTATTTAATTTGGAATATATTAATTTCTAAATTTGGATTCTCTTCCTTAAACTTGTTGAATCTCATTATTTGTTCATCCATATCATCAAATATGTTGATGGTATCAATTGAAGGATTATTCTTTAACATGTCCTTAATCCTTTCAGGTTTTTCCCTATTGTCGTTTTTAAAGTCATAGTAATCAAATACATACAAACCATCTAGTTTTTCTTTAACTACCGGCTCAAACTTAGCCATTCTGTTTGTCATCAATATCGTTATGGAATTTGGAATAGTTGAATATTCATTATAAAAACCTTTGGTTTGTTCAATTGGTTGAACATCAAATGGTTTAAGACTATCTATCTGTCCCCACCAACCTTTGTGTGGCCAATCCTTACCGGTTAACTCTTTATATTTTTCTTTACCAGGATTTGGCATTGGTGAATCCATTAATGTCCCGTCAAAATCAAAAACATTTAATGTTGTTGGGGCACCCTTTGCTTTGAATGGAACTTGATATAATATCTCTTCAATCTTACCTGTAACGTTAAATGATTCCGCCAATTCTTCCCATGCTGTAATCTCGTTAGAATCCTTCGGTTTAGCCCCATTTGCGGCGTTTATAGCCACGGTTATATGTGGAATAGCATTCTGTGATAAAGACGTCTCTATACCCACCGCAATGGCCTTATCTGACTTACCTAGTTTGGTTACTCTTAATGTAACCGTCTGTCCTATCTTTTCTTTTAAATTTTCAGGTAACTCACCCATTTTAATTGTCATATGATGACATATTGCTTTCCAATCATTAGGGAACGCCACATGGTTAAGAATAGCCGATCTAGATCCGGGGTCTAAAACAACAGCAGAATAGGATACTTTATAACTTTGGTCTTCAGTAAGAATGTCTAATAATCTCATAATTGATAAATACATCACAAAATTAAGTAATTTTTTTATATTTATGTATATGAAGATTGTGATTTCTGAAGAACAATTAAATAAAATTGTTAAAAATATTAGAGAAGCAACTAATCAAAGAAAAACATTGAATTTTTTTGATTTGGTTAGTAAGGGGATTCTGTGGGTAGTAGAACCTCATGAAAACGGGGAAAGAGTAAAACCAAGGTGGGAACACGATAGTAACCTTATAACATTATGGAATATAGAACATCCAGAGCCTGGTCAAGAATGGGTTAAAAAAGCAAAACATTTCACTAAAACCGGGTCAATTTGGTGGTGGAATGATATTGGTCAATTCGATTTGTCAGATGAAAAATATAATCAAATACTACGAAGTATAGACCTATATAAAGAAAAAAATAAAAAAGACGATAGCGCAAAGTTCTTAAAATGCACAGCTTGTAAAAAATGGTTTACACAAACCATATATAAAAAGAAAAAGTCATTACCTATATGTCCTTGGTGTGGCAAACACAATACGGATTTAAAAGAAAGTGAACTTGATGAAAGAAGTAGAAGTTTTGCTTTTACTAGAAAAATGAGGTTGTTTAGTAAGGCGGAAATGATGGCTAATCCAATGAGGTATAAGAAGAACGATTTAGATAAGAAAAATATTGAGTTGGATGAAATAGGTGTCTATAAGTTTTCAGAAAGGTCCTCATATGGTGTGCCAGGTGAAAAAGAATATGATGAAGTTCTTAACAATAATATTTTTTTAAAGGAGATTGGTGATTTTGGTTATTTGTATAGCATGACAGAAGATTATATGTCTCAGGTGATAACAATATATGTTGTAGATAAACAAAAGAAAAGACAAGTCGGAGTTGCTGAATTTGAAATGAGGGGAGAAGATTTCTTTGTTACTTTACCATATGTAATTGAGGAATATAGAGGTAGAGGAATCGCAACAGAAATTTATAAAATGATATTAACATTTGGTGGGTTAGTTTCTGGTAAAGCACAATCAGAACAAGCCGTTGGATTGTGGAAAAAACTATATAAAGAGTTACCCAATAAAATGGTATATGTTGATGATTCTGGAAAATATTTTGATGTTGAACTAGTCAATAATGATTTAGTTTATGGAGATGATAAACAAAGCGTCTATAAGGAAATGGGTGGGTATTTAAAATTATTTCAGAATGAGAATAGTAATAACTGAGAGACAGCTTAATAATTTGATCTCACCTAACGTTGAGGGTTTAGAAGATTTGATGAATCAGATCATTGATAAATTCCCGGAGGTTGAGGATTATAAAGATAAGCTAATAGATTTCATAAATAAATCTAATTGTAAGAAAATTGAATTTGCTACAATGCAGCATGCTGGCGGGTTATCTTTACATAATTCAGTGTTATTAAATAAGATTTTATTAAATAGAGATCTTAATTCATTAATTTTTATTATATTTCATGAAATTGCTCACCAATATCAGTTTAAAAAATATGGTGCAGAAAAAATGTATGAGCTTTACACAGGGAAAATACATTTAGAAGATGCTGTTGATTTTTTATATAATACAGAAATAACTGCGGATGAATTTGCATTTAGAAAAGTAAAAGAGTTTTACAAATTGGGTTTATTAAAAACCATAACAGATATGCGTATGTATAAAAAAATGGGTAAACACAATTTAGCCAATATGTATAATCAGGTTAAGAAAATCTTATCAGTAAGAAAAGGTGATAGCCCCGATGAGGTGAGCGAAGTCCTTTATAATTTTATTAAAATTAAAATAGAATAATGAATATATTATTAACAGAATCACAACACAATCGTTTGGTTAAGCATCTTTATCAACCAGATGGTATTAGCTGTGGCCCAACATGTATAAAAATGGTTGGTGATTTTTTCAAGGGTGAGGTTGATAGTATCGATGAAATATGTAAATCATGTGGAACTGACAACATAACTGGAACTCCACCAGAAAGAATGAGAAAAGGTTTAGACTCTTTGGATATACAGTATGTTGAGCATATGGACGAAGAAAGCCCGTATGATTCCCTAAGAAGTGTTATTGATAATGGAAGCGTTGCAATGCTTAGAACTCTAACACAAAGGGTACCACATTGGATTGTTGTTCATTCATATGATGATGATATCTTTTATGTAAACGATCCATGGTTAGGTCAGTTAACATATAGTGAAACAGATTTAGAAGAAATTTGGAAAGAAAGAAATTATTTCTTTTTTGAGGTGATCAAGGAAAATAATAAGGAAGAAGATTTAGATGAACACTCATATAGTGGCAATGTTACCTTAAGACCATATAATGAAGCAAAAGATGCATTAGAAATATTTAATAAACTAGAAGAAGTATACAGTAAAATAGGCTGGCCTAAAGAAGCCATATGGAACGAATTACAACCAATAGATTCCAGTTTAAGTATTGTGGCGGAAGTTGATGGTAAAGTGGGTGGTTTTTATATTATAAAAGACGCTAACATACCGTTACTCGGTAAAGAAGATGATGAGATGTTATCTAAACTAAATGGTATTGAGGGCGTTGCTCTAGGTATCTTCAATGAGTATAAGAATTATGGTATCGGTAAAGATATGATCGAATACCCCAAAACGATTGGGGCTGATTATATTTGGGGATTACAACTAAAAGGACTTGGAAATATCGACGATTGGTTAAAGAGAAGAAAACTTTATGCTGACGTTGGACAAATGTATATAACTTATCAAATATTTAATAATAATGAGCAAAGTAATTAAAATTAAGGAATCTGAGGTTTTTGATATGATCACCCAGATTATAAACGAACAATCAGCTAGTGAAATTAAAGTAACCGCAAGTGGTGAACTGGGTACTTACCCGGAATTCAGTGGTTTAAAGAAACTATTAGCACAATTAAGAAATAATGTACAAAAAGCATTAAGAGGGAATATTCCATATGTGATAAAATCAAACGAAGCATTGGGAACCATTTTACCTAGAAAAGTTGGTGGTACGCTAAGTTTAACTGTTACATTAATACCTTCTGAAGAATCAAAAAGACATTGGTATTTCGATGGCTCGGCTGGTATATATAGCTATATTAACACCACAAGTATCAGCGCAGTTAACGCTAAAGTTAGAATGTCAGTAATGGATAAGGCTCAGGCTGGGTTTGTTGGATCTAGTCCAATAGAAATTTACCCTAATACTTTTGGCTTATCCTCGTTCACAAATTTAAACCCCACTGAACCAAATAAACAGTATAGCATTATACTTAAATTTCTTGTTGGTTTAAGACCGGGCGGATTTTATGAAGTAGGTGATGAGGATCCAACACAACCTAATCAAGATTCAAAACTTAAAAATGTGGAGGATTTAAAGGAAGGTTATAGTTTTTATGCAATTAGAAGTACCGATAATCAAAAATATAAATTAGTTATTGGTAAGTTAATGCAAAATTATAACGGGTTTCCAGCAGTCTTTATAACCGGACCTGGTACTTATGAAGGTAAAAATTTAGACGGGACAGCTCCGTATAATTTAGTTCCTTCCACTGAAAAACCAGGAGAATTAACTGGGAATACAGAAATGGGTTCATTTAGACTTATTTCATATGCTGGATAATATAAACCAACATCAGTATAGGTAATGAAAATAGTGATAAGTGAAGAACAATTCAATATGTTGTATAGTGTACCGGATAGACCAAGTTTAACCGAAGTTGAATATGTTGTTAATATTTTACAAGAAGAAGATGAGGATGATACTTTTGACTTAGGAATGAGTGGAGAAACCAATGAACATCACTTATATTATTTTTATATTGGTGAGGCATTCTTTGATGAATTCTATGACAAAACATATCTAGAGTTATTTGATGAGTACAAACAAAATCCTGAAGATTGTACGCCGTTTGTTGATGCTGTCATTAAGTCCATAATAGAAAAAATGAAGCAGTCAATAGAAGAAAAAAAAGCAGCGAAAATTTTAAAAAAAGTAATAAAAAAACAAATTGTTGTTAAATTTAAAGAAAGTGATATTCTTAAAATTTTAGATGCTCATTTTGGTAACTTTATTTGTAGCGAGTTTCTTGAGGAGGCTCGTTAATTAATATTCTTTAATATTGATTTAAAACTAAGTCTTTCAAATAATGGTTCTATTTGCATATGATTGACTAGGTTGTCCACCTGAACATAACCTTCTTCAGTTTTATTAGTCTTCTTATTATGTAATTTTATATTAACACCATCTTCACATGTAAAGTTTTTAAACCAAGGTTGTTTTAATTCAATTTTAACAAATTCATTTTCATACATACCAGAATCACTAAAATACTTTTCGAAGATCTTAATTAATTTTTCTCTTATTTCTTTACATCCAGTTTCTTCATTATCATAAAAATCTTCATGTCTGTCATCAAAATAATCATCAAAGGCTTCATTCATGGTTGCTTGTGTAGGATAACCATAATCATATTCTGGATATTCAACATAATCAGTATCTGGTAAATCGTGATAATCCATATAATCACGAATAAACATTTCAAAAGATTCTATTGAGTAAATTTCTTTTTCATTAACAAATTCAATAATTTTTTCTATTGGTGCTTTTATTATTTTAAAAGTACCCCAATGTGTTTCAAGTTCTAGTTTTTCCTCATAATTTTTAATTTCTTCTCGAACAGCGCTTTCTAAAGAACTAGAAGTTTCTGATGCAAAATCATCAAGATATTTATCTCTAACTTTTTCGTTATTATATAAACCCGAATTATCGGCAAATTCAATAAAACTATCATAGTTTGCACAATAAAATCCAAAAAGATCAATTAATTTGGCTCTATTATCTTCATAATAATTTGATAGATACCCAGATAAAATTTCGCTAGCCTCGCTTTTGTAATTGTAATATTCTGAATCTAAAACATCATTGTATGCGTTATACTCCCAATTTCTTAGTGTTCTTAAGGCGTCATCATAACCATCAAGAGAAGGCGGTAAACTTTTAACTTCAAATTCTAATTTACCATCACTTACAGAACATTTAACAATATCATCTGAAATAAACGCAACTATATCATCTTCATCCTCACCGTTTAACGCATCAATAAATGGATTAACACCGCCATATTCTTTATATATAATTTCTCTTAATATTAATAAATCAGACTGACTCAAGAATTTTTTAGCTTTCGATAATTCTATTTTAACATTATCAAGTTCTGGGTTTGAAATATATAATGATGGAAAAAATATTTTTTTAACTTCTAGCCTATCATTAAAGAATTGGGGTCTATTGGTTATTTCGTTATCTGCTGGGTTTTTAAGTTGATCAGTTGAAAAATGTAATTGGTATTTATCGTTCTCATTTTCTTTATTAACAATGATGTATAATGGATTTTGTGGTGAAGAATATGTATCAAAACGATTTGTTCTGTCTTTGTGTTCAGGATTTAAACTATATTCTCCCCAAGCGGTACACCACTCAGTGTTAACACCAAGATAAGATGCTGCCTTTTCACTTTTAGGTACAATCACAAACCAGCTATCACCATTGTGTTTAACTTCATATTCATTTGGTTCTAACGCTTTAATTAACGAAGCTAGTGTTGTTTGGGTTTTTACTATTTTATCTTTTACAAGGTCATAAAGCTGTGGTATAGACGTAATTTTCATTTGTCCAATCTTCATTTGATATTTGTAAACCAATTCAAGATATTCCGTTGCTTTTGGTAAATCCTCTAATTTTAAGTTACCATTCCTGTACATGTTAATTAAAAAGGGATAATAAGATCCTAACTTAATAATTTTGTTATCAATTATTTTTGTCTTGGGATCAGCGTCCGCTATTCTAATAAATGTTCTTCTTTCAACATCAGAGAAATATTTTTTATAAATACCTTCTTGATTTTCAGTTAATAAACTGTATATTACTTCTTTAAATTTCACTTAATCTATCGTTTAATATTTCATTAAAATTATTTCTATCTATTGATGGGTACCATCTATTATCAACATCAAATCTAGCTTTTTCAATATACCCGTCACCCAATAATTCACTAAATAAACATTCACCATCTGCACTATCATCACCACAACGCTCAATTAATTCATCTATTGTTTCATCATCAATTTTGTTTGATGAAATTAAATCTTCTAAATTAATTTCAATAGCAACACCCTCGTCATTCATATTAATTACATTACCAAATTCACTAAAGGCACTTTTTAATTCATCATACATATATCTTTCATAATCTTGGGCCTCAGCATCATTTATTGATGCGCGTAATCTATCTTTAATTTCATCATCATGATCATACTCTTCAATTATTTCTTTTAAATCCGTTTCATCAAACTCATCAACACCATTTTTTTGTTTTAAAATCCCTATAATTTTTTCTGAGTTCTCCTCATTTAGATCATAATCAATAGCCGATCTCCACTCAGCATACTCGTAATTATCCCAGTATTGGTATGTGTCACCCATTAAAATATCATATACCACATTTGTCAACTCACCTCTAATATAATCCTCCGCATTTTTAGGGTGGATATTTAAAGTGAAATTAAAATTATATTGTGATGGTTCTATTAAACCTAAACTCTTTAATAATTTCTTTTCTTGTCTACCTGTAAATAATTCTGGACGATCTGAATATAATTTTTTTACTTCTCCCTCAGTTAAATCAGAGATTTTAAAATCTCTTGTACTATCATATTCATAACCAATATGATTAATCAAATATCCATTATAATCTCCATTATCAATATGATGATATAATAATGGTAGGATTAATGAATGTGAATCATTTGAAGGTTTTGAATTTTTAGGCCCCTTTAATTGTAATAAAGTACCCGAACCATCAACTGATGCTGTTAAATAACTTTTATTTAATGTGTGATTGTTTTCAATTTTCTTATAATGTCTTAATGAATATATGTTACCTCTACTACTCCCACAGTGACCCATTCTTTCCGCTTCATCCGGACAGTTTGTTGTTCCTAAATCAGCCCAATAATAACCAACTCCGTTTTTTCTAAAATCTAATATAATGTCATTCGTTTCTTTATAATCTATTTTAGATTCACCGATACCTAAAGATTCGTGCCATCTTTCTGATTCATCAAATAACTCATTAAATGTAAAATTTTCATATGGTTTTATTACACCACCAAGACCAACTCTATACCAATCCACAATTGATCTAACGCTATTTCTCTCACTAATAAAAGCATTTTCATTATTTATTAATTGGAATCTTTTTTTGAGATCATTTGATATATCCGTTTTTGACATATCATATCTTGATTCTAAATCAGCATATTCCTTTTCGTATTTCTCTAGTATTCTAAAAGCTAATAAACGATATATCGAACCAGCAATATTACCTAATGCTTTTGCATTATTATCATTAATCCCCAAATTTTTTAATTTTTGAATTGCTTTTTCAGAGGTTTTAGACTCTATTAAAATTGAGGTTAATATTTTTTTAAATTTCATTTATATCAAATTTTGCTCTTATTATGTCCATACTATGTTGTGATAAAACCCACTGAATGTTGTAAGCAACTTCCGGCGGTAATTGTTTTATAAGCCTTTTTTGTTCTAAATTATTATCCCCATATATCTTGTGAACAACAAAAGAAACTATATCAAACGCATTGAATTCACTAGCCATACCCATTAGTATTTCAACTTTTTGGCGATTATCTAATTTGGTTAGATCAATATACGGGAATATAACTGGTAGTTTTTTAGTTAATTCTAAGATCTGATCGCAATTATCAAATTCCCTACACTTAACCCACATGTCCCAAACGTCATCTGAGGTTAAACCATCACCAAATTCATATTGTTGCGAAAGCTCTGTACCATACAGATCATCGAATATAACAGCCGGTTTTTCATTGCTTTCTATATGGTTTTCAATTAGTTTCTTATATTGAGCCTCAGTAATCTGAATATTCATACTTTATAAATATTTATATAACAAAGATAGTTCAAATGAAGAAAATAATAGTGACAGAAAATCAAGCAAAAACAATTGTTGATTATATTATTAGTGAACAGGCTGTTATTGGCACCAACACTGAGACTAAACAATCAAAAGTATATAATATTAGTAATTCCTTTGCTAGCGGACAATATAAGCTAACAAACACTAAAGATATCATTGCAGCAATGCAAGCTATAAATAAGGAAATCGCGGGTTATCCAGAAAATCAACAATTTATAATAAATGTCGAATCTTCTGAATCTGCAGTTCCACCACCGGCTGGAATGAACGTAGGAGATCTTTCGAGATTAAGAGGTGAAGCTGTTGAAAATTTCTTGAGAAGTGGTAAATATATTACAGACAAGGTACAGGTTAAAAAAGTAGATAAAGGTGTTCAGGGCCCTGCTTGGGATGTAAATAAGGGTAAAAATGCAAAAGAATATAAGGATAATCAATATGTTACACTTTCTCTACAAGTGATTGGAAGTAAGGTGACATCAATAATTTGTGATTTTAATGAGACAAAACAGGGTGGTGTCGCTAGAGCGGAAGATGATTTTGTTGGTTATAATAAAACAATAGATGTTAGTGGATTACCGAATGGAACTAAATTTAAAATAGCATTTTCTCCGTTAAGTATGGCGGACATGATGGTTGTTACAGCAGGTTCAGAGACCAGAAGTACAGGTCTTGTATCAAGCGCACCAACAAGCCCAATGATTAAGGCTGCCGTAGCAACAGCACTTTGGTATGGGTATGATGGGAATGTTCCAAAACATTTTTACGGATCGGCCATTCGTGAATTAAGTAAACAAGAAAAGCAAGAATTATTTGGCCTTTGGTCTATGGATAACCTTAAATATATGTGGGGCCATGTTATGAAAAAAGCTGATTGGGATTGGCCAGAGGCTTTTTTAACTAACAATAGATTGTATACATATGCGGCTAACGTTATCAGAGGTACATTTAAGGATCCTGATATCCAAAAACTAACACCAAATGGTGATGGTTCGGGAGTTCAAATGATATTCACGAAGGATCAAAGTATGTCATCTATTACCATAAAGGTATATAGCCCTGTTGGTGGTACGATTTGGAGTCTGGGTGCTAAATGTGTCTAGTTGAAATCCAACCAAAGAAAGCTCGTATTCTCTACCATTTTTAATATGTTGGATGTGGGTTATTTTACCATTAATTGTTGTATATCCAATAACAACTCTATTGTGTACCTTACTTAATGAATCGGTTATGCGTTTACCTTCCTTGGATGGTGTGTCAATTTGAGAATATGCACAATAGTTCATTAAACAAAACACAGATAGTAATATCTTTTTCATAATCTATTTTTTTACAAAACTAATGTTATTTTCTTAATTCTACAAAATTTTTTGGGATATTTATTAATGAAATAACTAAACATTGAAAATCAATATATTATGCTTTTAAAATTAGGATCTGAAGGAGAAGACGTAAAAAAACTCCAAACTAAACTGGGTGTTGACCCAATTGGCAAATTTGGCCCTAAAACTGATGCCGCTGTTAGATCGTGGCAAGCCGCTAATGGACTTACAGCTGACGGTATTGTTGGTGATGGTACATGGGCTAAAATGTTTGGAGAAGGGATTGTTAGTGCGCCGACAGTTATTACTGAGCCTGCACCAGTTGCAAGCGCCGGTGGATTAAAATTAGAAAAATTAAAGGGACACATCCCTGATGCTGTTATTGCTCAAATACCAGATACTGCAGCTAAATTCCAAATTAATACACCATTAAGGTTAGCACACTTCTTAGCACAGTGTGGTCATGAATCTGGTGGATTTAGAGCGACACAAGAAAACTTGAATTATTCAGCTAAAGGTTTGAATGGTATTTTTAAGAAATACTTCCCAACTGAAGCTGCAGCTAAAGCATATGAAAGACAACCAGCTAAAATCGCATCTAAGGTTTATGGTGGCAGAATGGGTAACGGTCCAGAATCAACTCAAGAGGGTTACAAGTTCCGTGGACGAGGATATATCCAATTGACGGGTAAGGAAAATTATACAGCATTTGGTAAAGCAATTAATGAAGATATTTTATCTAACCCAGATAAAGTTGCATCAAGTTATGCATTATTATCTGCCGCTTGGTTCTTTAATAAAAATGGTTTACACAAAATGGCGGATGGTGGAGCAACTGATGCGGTTGTAACATCTATCACTAAAAGAGTAAATGGTGGAACAATTGGATTACCGGACAGAATAAAACACTTTAAAGAGTATTATTCATTACTATCATAAAAAAAGGGGTTTAAACCCCTTTTTTATTTTGCAATACTATTTTCGTCATCCCTTTCTTCAGGATTATCCTCAATTATTTTTTTAGCTTCTTCTTTTGAAATTATTTTAAATTTTCTGTTTTTATCTTTTCCTTTTGATGGGTCAGTTAATAAAACAATAAATTCATCATTATTTTTAACATTCTTAAAATGTTTTAAATTAAACAAAGCAGAACCAGCAAAAATAACATCGGTAAGCTCACTACTTTCATCAATAAGGTATTCATAGTCTTTCACAACCTCTAATGTTTCTACATTAACAATACCATAAAATTGTTTAGTCACACCTCTTGTTGGCTGTTGTTTAAAAAGTATAACATCACTATTGCTAGCTAACTCATATAATTTTTTCTTATCTGAAAAGAGATAATCATATTTAACTTCTTTATTTTTTGAAAAAATATAGTTTAATTGTTCTTCGGTTAAATCACTTAGTTGAAAATTTGTTTCATACGCGTAAATGTTTTTTTCAAAGCCATCTACAGGGTACTTATTATTTATTACAATATCAACAATATATTTGTGAAATATTTCTTTTGGTTTTCTATTTTTAGGTCCCTTCATTTGACCTAAGGTTCTTTTAGTTGGATCATACGAAATAGTCACATATGATCTACCGTCTCTAATTTCATCAATACTTCTTAATGAAAAAATCACCTTACCTGGATCATTTCCACAATGACCCATTCTTTGTTTTTCTTCTTCTGACATTGAGGTGTTTAAGTTGGCCCAATAAAATCCAACACCATTTACTCTATAATCAATTATAATCTCATTTTCTTCTTTATAATTTGAATTAACCCCTGTTTCTAATGATTCATGCCAAATTCTAGATTTTTCATATGCTTTTTGAAAGTCTATTCCTTTGAGATCAACTCTATCCGCAATTCTTGGGCTTGTTAACCAATCAAGAATGTATTTATACTTATTCTCATAATCTTCTTTCCAGATAAGATTTCTTGGACCACTAGTATTTAAAATTTCTCTGGCGGCTCTTTTTAACTCAATTTCACCTTTGATGGGCTTATTATATTTCTTTTCAATTGTTTTCTTATGCGTTGAGGTATAATCATTTAAAAATGTGTTCGCTATCCATATACAGTGCTTTTCATTTAATTGATAAAACTCTTCAGCCCATGCGGGACTAAACCCCATGGCTCTTTCTATCGTTTTTCGCTTATCGGCTGCGTTTTCACTGATAAGCATTTCGTAAATAATATCTTTAAAGTTCATTGTTTATATAAATATAAATAAATGACAAAATAATTAACCCTCCAATTTGGAGGGTTAATTTATTAATCTGGAAACCAATTAAACACTTATTTTGTCCTTATTTATGGTATCGGCCAGATCCCTTAACTCGGAACCAACGGTTAACATTAATCTCTGTATTAGTGCTATTTGTAGTGCAATATCAGTTTTTTTGGAACCAAGAGACGCGAAATTAGCTGGGAAAATAACATCCTTAATTTGAATGCCATTGTTTTCACCCGCCTGTTTAAGTAATTTTTGTTGGTAATACTTTTTGGCATTCAACTTGGTGCACACTTTACAATAGATGCTTTTACCATCCTCGGTAGTTTTGTTTTTATAAAACAAATTTAATGAAAGGGTCTTTTTACACCCAGTACAACATTTTTCTTTATTTTCCACCATAGTTATTGTTTATGAATTGCAAATATAGTAGATATGTTTTAATATTCAAAAACAATTAGTAAAATATGGAGAGTAAAAAAGAAATTTGTAAAGTTGGGTTTTATCAAATATGCGAGATAAATAACGGTAAATCAATTAGTTACGAGGCTGATAGTGGCCAATATATTTTTATCGAGCGATTTAAAAAATACATAATTAATAAAAATAGGGATAAAAAAAGATTTAAAACACTAGAAAAGGCTAAAGATTACGCATCCATAAAACTTGGTAATTATAAAAAAATTAAAGAAACAAAATTAAAAACCCTGCCTAAATCTCTTTATTTAGTTTTAATTAAAGAGGAGGCGTCGGGTAAAACGTTTGTTAAGGTTGGGATAACATCTAAGAGATTTATCATGAGAAGATTTAGTAAGGCGTATGGTTATGAGGGTTACACCCTAGAGTCTATACTAAGAAGAATTGACACTCCAGAAGCTGAAAGATTAGAAGGGGAAATAAAAGATAAATTAAATAAAAAAAGGTCTGTAAAAAAATACAGACCACTTTTAGAATCTTTTTCCGGGTATTCAGAATGTTTTAATTATCTATGTTTAGATGATATCATCGAGGTTTTTGATAAAACAACTAAAAATGTTTAATCCCAAGCAAAATCTAAACGAAGCTTACCGCCCTCATTTGTGAGACTTAAACCACCATTTGCTTCGGCATATCTTTTATTAACACCAACAATACCGAATACCAGTGTTGCACCATTATTTAATTTAATAATAGTGTCATTATCAAATTGTTTTCCTGTTGCGTCTTTATCAATAGGCGTTCCAGCAATTAAGCCAACAACTGTTGGTCTTTTATAATTTTTATTATAAACGTCAGCATTTGAAACTGATGAACGGAAGCCTAACACAACTAATTTAACTTTTTTAGTTTTTAAATTTTGTATTGTATCAATATCATCCTGAATTGTTTCCGCCTTTCTAATTGTTCCAGAAACACTTGAAGGTTTTGTTGATGACATTTGCTCATTCAATATTTGATCTAAAACTCTTTTTACTTGTGATTCTGTTAAAATATATTTTTTCATATTACTTTGTAATGGGTCTTCTTTTTTTATGTAATTCTTCATTCTCTTTAGTCAAGTATTCTACCTTAACAGTAAGGGCCGCCACATCTCTAGTTAATCCCAATACCATACTACGAAGTTCGTCTTTTTCTCTGGATGATTCACTTAACAAAGCCTCTAACTTGGTTATTCTATCTTTGCAGTCGTGTTTTATAAACTCTTCGTCTCTTTCTTTATTTAGAGCTCTTTTTTCGTAATACCTCCAAGCTGTGGTTGATCCCAATATTGTTACTATTGTAATTAAGACTGAATATACATTTTCCATACTACATAAATACTAAATAAAAATAAAAATTCCACATTTTTCTCGATATTGGATTTATTAAACCAATTTTATTTTAACATGACAAATAGACATACCATTTTTAAGTGTTTTTTTGATATTTTGTTTATTTATTTTTGAATGTTGGGGAACATTTAAGGTCAATCGACAAGGGGAAAGTTTGTAATTTTCCCTTTTTTTAGTTATATTAATAGATATGAAAAGCAAAATTATTAATTTTTTTGGTGGACCTGGAATAGGTAAATCAACACAAGCCTGTGGTTTATACACAGAGATGAAGAAACATCATATGAATGTTGAATATACGTATGAATTCCCTAAAGAAGTTGCTTGGGAGGGTAATGTATCTCAATTAAGTGATCAATTTTTTATAACGGCAAACCAACATAGAAACATAAGTAGGTTATATGGTAAGGTCGAATATATAATCGTCGATTCACCAATCGTTTTGGGGTGTTTTTATGAACAGCGTTACGGTAGTGATTACCCATCTTCGTTTTATGGAATGACGGGCTTGAGTAAGTTCTTATGGAATTTATTTCGTCAATATGATAACATAAACATCCTCTTAACTAGAAACAATGAGACATATGATCAAAATGGTAGATTACAGGATTTGCATGAAGCTAAGGAAATTGATAATGACATTAAAGAAACATTATTGGTTAATTCTATACCTTTTGTTGAATTTTGTGTTGATACAAATACTGCTACGGACATATTTAAGTATATAACACAGCTATAGCATGAAAAAAACAATACTTCTAATAGGGATTATTTTTATTTCCTTAAACTCATTTTCACAAGACACAATAAGGGTTAAAAATCAAGTATTTGAGGTTTTATATTCTCAAAAATTAGAATCACCTATATGGTTAAAATATCGATCAACTAATCGACCAACTAATGTTAATAGGGGTAGTATGGATTTTTACACGGAAAAAAACATACATACATCTGACGCTGAGGATTATGTTAAAAACATATATGACAAAGGCCACCTGGCGCCAGCAGCTTCTTTCTCGGACAATATGGTTAATCTTAAGCAAACCTTTTCATATCTAAATTCAATGTTACAAGATCAATATATGAATAGAGGTGAGTGGAGACTTTTAGAAGAACAAGAAAGAAAATGGGATGATGCTGAAGACTTAACAATATTGATTAAGGTTTTTTTTGATAAACCAGTTAAAGTATTACCAACAAACGCAGCAATACCATCATATATGCAAAAACACATATATTTTGAAAAACAAAAAAAATGGAGATGCTTTGTTTTTCTAAATGAGAAACCTAAATTTAAATGGCATGAAGTTGAACTGTTATGCTCACCAGGTGATCACAATTAAGTATGCTATTGAATAAAGAATTAATAAAATATCAAGATAAGTTATTCTGGGTATATAGGAAAGTTAAACAAGGATTAGTAAACGAAAACCATATTCAAGACTTAAAGGATTTTTGGATGTGTGACACAATACTAAAACAAAAAACCCCACAAGGTGAGGTTTTTATATTTTTAAGGGAAATCCCTGAAGCCGAAATTGTTAGCTAAATCTACTTTTAAGTCTATTGATCATAGAATGTATAGATTTCACGCCGGACAATACACCAGATAATGAAACTTTAGAACCATTACTATTTTCTTTCATTTCACCTTCTTTTGCTTTAACATCAAAAGATGCACTTTTTTTGCTAACATTAGTATTGCTTTCTTTTATTTTTGAAAATACCTCTCTTAATTTGATTGAGACTTTAGGTAAAAAGTCCTCCAATATTTTAGCATAACTTGCTGTTTCTGTTACAGAACTCTTTCTAGTCATTTTAACAACATATTGTTTTGTTTCCAGAACGTCATGGCCAGTTTCTTTTAATTCTTCCATGATTTGTGTTATCTTTTCTTTAGATTCAACATATTTTGGATCTTTTTCTAATTTAGCCAAATCAGATTTTAATTTCTGAATTTGTGAATGGATTGACGCAAATTCATCTAATTGTTTAGCTAGTTTACCTTTTGCTTCTTTTGTTTCGCCACCTTGTTTTGCTTCAACTAAGTTTCTAAGGTGGGTTTTAATGATTTCTTCTAATAACATAATTTGTAAGTTTTATTATAAATATTTCTTTATTTCTTTAATACAGAGTGTTGTATATTTTTTTTCATTTCTTTTAGCTTCCCTTTCGTATGGGTTAGTGGAGTAATAATATAGTTTTTCGTACTTTTGGTATAAATTTCTAGATTGAAGGTAATGGGTGTACTCGTGAATTACTGTTGATACAACGTCATGTATTGTTTCGCAGGTTGGTTCATGTATTGTCATTTTGTTTCTATAAAAACAGTAATTTCCATAAACCTCACATTTTTTTATTCTTCTCTTTCTTGTGGTAAACTCCACCGATAGTTTGGTTCTTTTTCGATCGTTTATACCCAGGTTTTTTTTACACCATTTTATGGCTAGCATTGCATATTTCTTTTTTCTTAAGTAATTGTCAATAACTTTTTTAGCCATTTGGTTTTTTCTCTGGTTTTGATGGTTTTTTTATGGTTTTTAACGGTTTGTTTAACTCGTTTATTGAATCATAATTTTTAATTATATCGTTTAAAATAGCCGCAACTTCATAGTTTTCGCTTTCCTCATTCTTTTTCCACAACGCAATCAAAAAAGCTTTAAACTCATTATCCCCTAGTGTAACCCTCTTTTCACTACTACTTTTAATAATTTTAAAAACAGCATATGTCAAAGCTGACTTCTTCTCTTCAGTAAGTGTAAAATACTGATCGATTGAAATATTTGACACAATATTACTGGTAATATCTGATAAAAACTTAACAATAGATGGGTGATTCACATTTACATTCATACTCTCTTGCTTTATTAATAAATAGTTTGGTTTAAGTTAATAAAAAAGGGGTAGACGAAATCCACCCCCATTTTATAAAAAAAATTGGCAAATTACTTAGCCCATTTACCCCTAATTACAATTTGTGCAATGATGTTATATACAGATAAATCTTGATATGTATCTTCGATAGCCTCGCCAACTGCGTCCGGTTTACCCAGCAATACCAGTTGTTTTAATCTCTGGATCTTATCGTTCATTCTAAACCAAAGACCAGTTTGTGATAATTTTATTTCTTCTGGCGTTTCTAGCTTGGTGCCAACAGAAATATTATCCGGCCCATAATTTAACTGTTTCCTACAAAAGATCTCATATTGTTCTTTTAGAATTTTTTTAAATTCTCTTGTGGTTTCTGGATACTTTTCTTCGCATAATTTAATCGGGTCAAATTGTTGTTCTTTTTCTTCTGACATAGTATTTATTGTTTATAGTTCTAATATACCTAAAATTAAACGTTTTTCCAAATATTTATAATAAATTAATAATATGGCTTCTAACAAATATAAAGAAATGCAAGGCTCAAGAAAAGACAATGTCGGTTCAGATATGCCAAAGCATAAACAATTGATCCAAATGCTTTCATTTAGGGTTGTACCAGCCTACTATAAAGAAATAGAGAAGGTTGCAAACAAAAAGAAAATAACGGTTTCAAAGCTTATAAGAAGTTACATTAAAGATGGTATGAAACGTGATAAAGAAATTACCGGTTCTGATGAAACCGACTACAGAGTAGATTAATCATTTACTAAATCTTTTAAATGAGTTTTGGGATATAAAGTTAAAATCAGCTCCACCAATAAAATGGTGGAGTTCTTTTTTACCACTATAGCTCATTGCAGAACGTAAATAATCTTCGAAATTTTGAACCCAACTTTCTATTGTATAGTTTACTTCATTTCTTCTAACAACGCCCTCAGACGTCTTTAAATCCTCTCTACCCCACGATTTTTGAACCTCCTTGGTGCTCATACCTCTAAAGTTTTTATAAAGTGGGATGTCGGCCATAAACATTTCATTTGTTTCTTTAGAATATTGATTTACTGTTTCGTAGTTTTCCCTACTTGTTTCACCAGCACTTTCTAGACATTTATTCAACATTGACCCCAACATGACATAGTCGGCACCCAATCCCAATGCTTTAATGATGTCAGAATATTTCTTAAATCCACCATCAGCAACTATTTCAGTCCTAAATCCACCATTTTTTCTAATATCATTGCATTCTTTGATTAAAGACGCCATGGGATAACCAACGCCGGTTTGGACTGTGGTTAAACATCCACCACCGTTACCAATACCAACCCTAACCATATCCACACCAATAGAACAGTATTCTTTGAATGTATTAGGATTGGCTACGTTACCAACCATGAGACACATTGAATAACCATATAATGTTTTGGCTCTTTTAGTCATTTCATATAAATCTCTCATATGACCATTAGCAACATCAATTAACGCCATTATTCTACTCCCATCTGGCACATAAATTTTAGTGTCCAAAAACATTTTTTTAAAGTCATCCAACCCATATGATAGGAACATGTTTACATCAAAATGATCTTTTGATGGGTTCATAACTCTAGGTAAGACTGGTAATATTCCGTGTTTAGAAAATAGATGGAAATTGTTTTCATCAACGACGGTATCCATCGGTGCTGTCATTAGAGGGAGATAACCATAAAGGTTTTTAACATTAATTTCACTTCTAGATCTAATTGAAGACAAAACAGCCGGTTCAATTAAAAGATCATCAAAATCATAGAGTTGTTCAGTCATTTCGCGCATTATTTGTGTTTTACATAGCTAATATAAGAAAAAAAAACGTAAATTAAAAAATTAAGCAATAAAAAGGTATTTATATTATTATGGGAGATAAGATAATTTCTGAAAACACAATAAAGGAGGTTTTGGACCAGATACTAAGCGAAGAGGTTTCAAAAGTTAAAAGAGAAGACTTTGCAAGGGTTCAATTTAAAATTGACGAGTTACAAAACTCTCTAAACGAAACACTTAAGGAATTTAGAAAACTACAAGATTCTGTACCAGGTGGTTTAAAAACAATTACAAATGGTAGATTAACTGGAATTTCACAAAGTTTAAGTTCAGCACAAAAATTAACAACACAGTTAAAGGAAAAAATAAAACTATTTAAAAAGTCTCTTTATACACAACAAGTAGAAGAAAAAAAGAAATAACAAACCGTTTGGTTTAGAATAAATTATTCGTCTTCTTCGTCATTATCTAGAAATACTCTTAAACCTTTAACGTCCTCAATATCGGTTAGATTATGAATCTCTTTCTTACCCAAATCACTTAAAAAGAAAACTTCCTCTGTTTCATCATCCTCGTAAGAGTTTATTAAACCTTTTTTCTGTAAACTTCTCAAAAGGTCTTCTGCAACAATTTCTTTTAAAATAGCCTCAAACTCATCTTCATTAAGATAACCCTCATCCTCATTATCCAAGCCATCCTCCAAGAATTTCTTTGTTAATTCATCTGATATTCTTTTTCTAGCATAATCTTGGCTAGATATTTCAAAATCGGTAAAGTAATTGTCATCAACTAAGGTTTTTATAATACCTTCTGTTATTTCTTGGATTTTAGGTAGGTAGCTCATCTTTTAAATAATATTTTCTACTAAGATAAGTAAAAAAAATGAAATAAAAAAACGCACTTAGAATTTAAAAATAGAGCAATTTTACTTATATTTTATAATAAAAATATACAATGGGAAATAGAAAGATTTTCATTCAAATTGCGTCATATCGAGACCCACAGTTAATTCCAACATTAAAGGATTGTATTTCTAAAGCAAAAAATCCAGAGAACTTAGTATTTGCAATTGCTTGGCAACATTCAAAAGATGATGTTTGGGATAACTTAGATGAGTATTTAAGCGACGATAGATTTAAAATAACGGATATACCATATGAGTTATCTAAAGGGGCTTGTTGGGCCAGAAATCAATTACAACAGAGTTATACCGATGAGGAGTATACATTACAATTAGATTCACATCACAGATTTATTGAAAATTGGGACGAAGAATTAATAACAATGTATAATGGTTTGCAAGATAAAGGTTATGGTAAACCATTATTGACCAGCTACATCTCTTCTTATGACCCAGATAACGATCCAGGCGGTAGAGGTATGGTTCCGTGGAAAATGAACTTTGATAGATTTATACCAGAAGGTGCGGTATTCTTTTTACCAGCAGCGATTGATAATCACAAAGAATTGACAGAACCAATTCCGGCTAGATTCTATTCCGCACACTTTGCGTTTACTGGTGGGGCTTTTGTTAAAGAGGTACCACATGATCCTGAATACTATTTTCATGGTGAGGAGATCTCAATTGCTGTTAGGGCATACACCTGGGGCTATGATCTATTTCATCCACACAAAATAATTGCTTGGCATGAATATACTAGAAAGAATAGAATAAAACAGTGGGATGATGATAAGTTTTGGGGTGAAAAAAATGGTAATTCACATTTGAGGAATAGAAAACTTTTTGAGATGGATGGACTTGTCAAAGATATTGATTTTGGTATATATGATTTTGGTAAAGTTAGAAGTGTTGAGGATTATGAAAGGTATGCTGGTGTGTCCTTCAAAAAAAGATCGGTTCAAAAATTCACACTAGATAACAATATCGCACCAAACCCACCACTATATGGACAAGAGTTTGATGATTCGTTTTTAAGAATATTTAAACATTGTATAGATATTCATAGAAATTCATTTATTGATAACGATTATAATTTTTGGGCTGTAATATTTGAAGATGAGGTTGGTAAAACCTTACATAGACAAGATATGAATTCCGAGGAAATTAAAACTGCTCTTAGAACAACAGATGATTTTATAAAAATATGGAGAACATTTAATGCGGAGAAAAACCCAGCTAAATGGATTGTCTGGCCACATTCAGAGTCAAAGGGTTGGTTAAATAAAATCGAGGGAACACTATTCGATATCCCCAAAAAGGATCAAACATTAATATAATATGTTAGATATATCTAAGTAAAATTGAGAAAATATTATAATGAAAAAAATATTAACAGGATTATCAAACAATATTTCACTAAACAAACAAAAAATAAAAGTTTGGTCAGAAAGTTTTAAAAAACACTCTGATGGTGAGGTGGTTTTAATAGCAGCAAATGCTACCGATGAAGATATACAAGCATGTATTGATCTAAACATAAAATATTATCAAGTAACCGTTGAAGACACTTGGCATATTAATAATAAAAGATTAAAACACACTAAAGATTTTTTAGAACAATCCGATGGTGATGTCTTTTTAATCACAGATGTGTTTGATGTTTTATTTCAATCAGATCCATTTATTAAAATGGATTTAGAAAATAACGATATCTTTATTAGTAAGGAGGGTATCTTGGTTTGTGAAGAGCCTTGGAATGCTGATGTTATTAATAAGGTATTTCCCAATGAAACGGCAGCTTGTATGCAAACAGAAATTGTTTGTTCTGGTATAATTGGTGGTAAAAAAGAACCGTTGATAAAGTTATATCATAAACTTGATCATATGTGTGAAAATAGTTTAGATGGTCACAATATTAAGGATCAAGCCGCACTTATTATCATGGTAAAGAATAATGAAATAGAAAGATTAAAAAACTTTTCATTAGATGAGGGATGGGCGATGCATTGTCAATCATCAGGGCCAACACAATTTTTTGAATCATGGGGGCTTAAAAATGCAATAATCAGAAAGGGTTATGGAATACCAGAACTAAAAGAAGATGGTGTTGTTTACACACACTCTGGAATAAAATATGATATGGTTCACCAATTTAATAGAGTTGATGAATGGAAAAAAATAATAACTAAAGAATATGAATAATGCAATATGTGTTTGTTCAACTAGCGACCTATATGGTCCGTTTATTGAAGAATGGTTAAATGAACCAGTAGTTAATAGTGATAAGTTTGTAATTGTTGATGTAACAAAAGATCACACATTTAATAAGGGGTTTACATTTACTGAACAACAATTAAAAGAGAAATTAAACTTTACACAAGAGGTTAGCAAATTTAATTGGTGGAATTCTTACGGTAATAGAAATATTGCTTGGTTTTATGCGCATTTAAGAATGATAAATTTTTATATGGAACATCCAAATTATGATTATTATTGGTTTTTTGATGATGATATTAAAATGAATAATTGGAATTTATTTTTTGATTCATTTAAAAATGAGGATGCGGACTTCTTAACATATTTTTTATTTAAAAATACTGATGTTGAAACTCAACCAGATGTTCCTATGATTGATGATAGAACATACTCTAGAACTGAGTGGTTTAAAAGATTCCCAGGTATTGATGCTAACTTACCAAAAGACATGACCAAATTATTTGGGTCGTTTTTTCCAACAACCAGATTTTCTAACAAGGCGTTAAAAACAATTATGGATTACAATTTAAATGGTTATCATGCATATCATGAAGGAATGGTTCCAACCATATTAAATTACGAAGGCCAGAAAATGAAAACAATAATAACTCCTGAAAATACATCAAATTACTTTGATGTTAACGAGGTTAACATTCTACATAAGAATCAAAAAATAAATTGGGAATGGTTATAAAGAAAACGGCCATCGTAACGGCCATATTTGACATCGGTAGAGATAAGTGGGATAATTTTACAATGTCCTATCACACGTATTTGTGGTGGATGAGAAATTTACTTTATTTAGATACCGATCTCATCATATACACAGAAGAGAAGTTCAAGAACGATATATTAAACTATAGAAAAGAGGTAGATCCTAAATTAGAAAAAACTATTTTAATTATTCAACCATTAGAATCAATAGAAGGTTATAAAACATTCTATGAACCATTAAATGATTTAATGACTAGTGATGAGTTTAAAAAAGATGTTCAATTTGATGTGCCAGAGATGATTAAACCATTATATAATGTTGTAATGTTTGCTAAACTTTTTTATATTTTAGATTCAGCAAAAAAGAATTTGTTTAATGCTGACTTATATGTTTGGGCGGATGCCGGTGTTATAAGAAATGATCAACCAGAAAAAAACCTAAAGTGGCCAGATATTCAAAAAATTAATGAATTAGATAATAATAAAGTTACTTTCTTTTGTCATCACCCATATGTTAGAGTGGCTAATGATCAATATAAATTTCACGCCTTATCTCAAATGAGATACATTCAAGGCGGTGCTGTTTTTGTTCCTAAAAAATGTATAGAAGAGATTTGTGAATTATTTAAAAATACAGCATTAGATTGTATATCAAAAGGTTTTGTTGGTAGTGATGAGAAAATATTTGATTTTACCTATCTAACGAATCCAGATAATTACAATTTAATACAATGTGGGTGGAGAGAATATATTGATTTATTCACAACCAAAAAAGATTTGGAGGTTGTTGTTGCTAGATACAATGAAGATCTTGAATGGATAAAAGAACTTAATTACAAAGTAACGGTTTATAATAAAAATGTTGACGATAACCATTTATTCTCAAATAACTTGCCAAATGTTGGTAGAGAAGGCCATACGTTTTTTAATCACATTGTTAACAATTATGATAACCTACCAGAATATCTAGTATTTTTACAAGGTAAGCCACAAGATCACTGTAATGACATTATTAGTTTAATTAATAATTTTGACTTCAAGACAGAATTTAAACCATTAGGTGTTTTGCACCAGTTAACTATGGAATATGATGCAATCAATCAGCAAGTAGAATCATACGCTAAATCAATTGGATTTGATATTACATATCCGATTTATATGACACCTGGGGCTCAATACATTATTAGTAGAAGAATAATAAAAACCAAACCATTAGAATATTATAAAAGAATATTAGATTCACTATCGCATGAATCATATCCACAATCCGGTTTGGATGTTGAAAAAACATTATTTCAAATATATGGGGTTTATAAAAGTTAAAAACGAATATATTTATAAAAAACGGTTATACACCATAAATCGATAAATAAATTATACATGGACCCTGATGATGAACAAAATCAAAAATTTAAAGAACAAGGAAAAGAGACTGGTCCTATACAAAGATACATCACTAATGTTAGCGATGTTCTTTCTCCCATTTGGCTACGATGCTTTATTCAAATTAATAATGGACATGAGTGGTTCATATTGGGTAGCCGATATCGTTTTTTATTCTATTTCAGGTTGTTTTTGGTTGTCTTATATACTTCTTACGAAGTACTTAAATAAAAAAGAAACCTCCAATTAGGAGGTTTTTTTATTTTCTGGTTTGTCTGGTTGTTGTAAACCTTTTTTAGTTTCATCTTTTTTAACATAATGATTTTTTGTGGCATCCTTATGTTTTTCTAAGATCTTCTTTTTTTCTTCTTCGGTCATTTTAAACACATTACTCATATTTTAATTGTTTTTTGTTTTCTTGGAGACATCTCTCTTTTTTATTTTTTAATACTAGACATTTTTCATATTCTTCAGTTTCTTCTAATATTTCAATCATTCTGTCTATGATTTCGATTAATAATTCTAAATCATTATTGTAGCTTAATATTGTCTTTTTATTAATATACTCAAAAATCATATCATTGTCAACGTTTCTTATGTAGTCATATATCATTCTAACCTCATCATCATCATAATTACCGACGTGAAGTACCCTAGTTGCTTGCAAAAGAAATGATACTGACATATTCATAAATATCCCTTCATTCATTGATTAACTTTTTTTCTAATATCCTGAAACATTCAAAGAAACCATCTTTCTCAATATCTTCTCTATTTTCTTTTGATGATTGAGCTGGCCCGAAAACAATTCCATTATTTAATGAAATACTAAAAACCCATTGTTTAGGGTTATACATTTCAATTGTTAGATATACACCTTCTTTATCAAAGAATCTATAAAGCTTCTTCAAATCATATGTGGCAATCGTTGAAATACTCAACACCCCAATATTTGGAAACATATTATCGTTAAACCTTCTAAAGGCTTTCGGATACAAATATTCTATGGAATACCAATCTAACATAATAACTAATATAAGAATTTTCTTTCAATAATTACATTATTATGGATTTTATAAAATAAACATATACTTATTTGGTATTAATAAAATGATTATACGAGAATTTTACATTAATGAGGATAACGGCGGGTTATATGTCGAATTCTCCACAAAAAAAGACGGTGACGACTTTTATCGAGTTATTGAATTCAATAAGGAAGATATTGAATATTACTCGCCCACAATATTAGACGATGATACGGAAATAGACGAGGAGTTTATAACAGAGCTAATACTTGAGTATTCAAAAAATAATGAACTGCCAGAAGAAGAAATGTTGTGATATTTATAAGATATGGAGTTTCTAAATGACCAACAAAAAGAAAAATTAACCGAGTTTGTTAAATTCGTAAAGGGTGAACTTAAATTAAAGTCTACCCCTAAGGTTGTTGTCCAAAATGGAAGAAAGGATCTTAAAACAACTGCAAACTATGATTATACCCAATCAGATAAAATAATCAAGGTTAACGCTAAAAATAGAATGCTTGTAGATGTTATGAGAAGTGTGGCACACGAGTTGGTTCACCACAAACAATACGAAGACAAGCGTCTAGAGGTCAAACCACCGGATATTGGTGGTGAAATCGAAGACGAAGCAAACGCAAAAGCTGGTCAATTTATTAAGATGTTTGCTCAGAAGGATCAAACCATTTATGATGAATAATTAACGTCTTGTAAATTTTAAAATAATCATAACGGTAACCGCCTTATCTCTCATACCAGTACTTAAATATAAATCTGTAGTTATTGGTGTACTCGTTAATGTTAGTTTTTTAGCTAACGATCCCATTGCATCCGTAGAAAACGTATAGCTGGTATAACTACCAGTAGTTAAATTCTTAACATACAGGTCGCTATATTCATTAGCTAGATATGGTCTAGGAAAATCCGCTTTTAATTGATCACTCCTCGTATTGTTAGTAACATATAAATCATATGATGTTGCTTGAGGGGCACCATCAAACTCCCAAATATCACCAATAACAAATCTTCGATCTGGAGATGTTTGATTGTAATTTTGTTTCATTATTATTCCACCAGAAACAAAGCTTTGGTTGTTAAATGCATTAATACAAATTGTGTCCGTTTTTATTATGTCAATTGGTGATATTGAACTTATTTTCACAATTTGATAATCAGTAAAAATCCATCTACCAGAAATAGAGGGCTCACTTATCATTTCGTACTTCTCACAACCCCAAAATAATGGAGTAATTAATAGAATTAAGAATAGTTTTTTCATTATTATTGATTTTGAAGTACAAAACTCGTATATTTTATTGATATTAACAAAAGAAACTGAAATTATTTTATATTTATAAGGTATGCATTTAGTAATAACTGAAAGACAGCTAAAGGATTTAATCAGATTAAGCTCTGTAAATCAAGATCTTAGTGAAGAGGGTGAGATTGGTTCACCGGAAGCTGGAACATCTAGTGATGGGGAGCAAAAGACTGGTGCAACCAAGTGGGAGAGCGGTGTAACTAGAGGACCGGCTAATCAAATTGGACCGACCACATGGTCAAACATTGTGGGTTCAACCTTAAAAAGAGGTAAAGCTAATCCATTAGGTGAGCAAATTAACCCAGTAGTTGACATGGTAACTAACGCTATGGCTATTGATTCTGCCATGAATGATACCAAGTATGTGGAACTTACAACCCCATGGAGAACAAAAATAAAAATACCTGCAGACGCTCAATATAAACTTTGGGAACCTGAAGCAGATAGAACAAAATCAATATCAAAAGATCGAATAAGAGAAATTGGTAGTAGAGTATATTGGAGGGTTGGGTATGATAAAAAAATTGAGGACGATGTTTATGAATTGGTTAAAAATGAACAATTAACAGGAGTTTTACCGGATGGATCTTTAAGATATTTCACAACAAATGACGGTAAAGATTGGATTTTCGTAGTAACAAGAACCGGTGTTGATCCATCAGATAAATCTGGTATTTGGACCATTAAATATAAAACCTTTGTGCACCATCCAAGCCCAACAGCAGCATATGAGAATTATGATGACAAAAAATACATTAAAAAAAGTACATCAACAATAATTGTTGAGTTTTTTAATGAATATGGTGAATTAATTTTACAAGTAACTCTTAGTGTTGCATTGGGAATATTAACAATGGGGCAAAGTTTATGGATACAAGCGTTAGCTGAATTTGCATTAAATGCAGCATTTGCTGCCAAACAATTACTTGTTGATAAAAATAATTTTGGAGCCGCATTGTCCTTAATTATTGGCGTGGTGCCATTTGCATCAATAGGCTTAAGATATGGGTTAGGTAAATCATTAGCAGCATTATCAAAGTACGGCCCGGAATTATCGGCTGCAAAAAGTTTAGATGAGGCACAAGAAATTATATCCAGATTTTCGGCTACAGAACAAACATTAATAAAAAAAGCGTTATCTCTACCTGAAGCGACGCTAAAAAAAGCGATGAATGAAGGTTCTGTAAAAATTTTCCTAGAAGGAATAAAAAAAGGAACTATAGATATTGCTAAAATCCCGTTACAACAAAGAACGTGGGTCTGGCAGACCACATTTGAGTTACTTACAGGTGGCCTTATTATTTGGCAAGGTATTAAGTATAAAAAAGAAATGATGGAGAAAGAAAGTAAAGAATTTTCAAATCTTTCATTAACAATGTGGACCCCACAAAATGGTTTCGATACTCCAGAATTTAGGAAATGGGCGGAAGAAATGGGTGTAAAATATGGTGAGGGGTATAAAAAAGAAGAAAACCAACCTAAATAACAAAAGATAATATTTATAAATAAAATAAAAAGATGAAAGAAATTTTAAGTGAAATTAATAGAAACAGAACATTGATGGGATTACCAGTGTTAACAGAAGGAACCGGATTAGCAGGTATACTTGACGCCGCAGTAGGCGGAATGGAATTAACCATGCAGAAACAAGTGACCAAAGAGATTGTTGACAAGTTTGCTGGTAGTTTCACTTTTGGCAATGCCGCGGCTAAAACTAAATTCATAAACGGTGGTCTGGCTAGTGTTAAAACTGCATTAGGAAAAATATCAAGAAAAGAAGCGTTAGCAATAATTGTTCAAATAGATAATTCACAAATTCCTAAATTAGCGTCATTTATAATGAAAAATGAAGATGGTTTGGTTGATACTGTAAGTCAATTGATTCAAAAAGGGGTTCCAGTAAAAGATATTAAAGCGAAGCTTGGTACACTTACTGATATTCCTGATACGGTAATCAATACAATGATTAAAAATATTGAAATAGATGTTCTATTTACACCAGAAAGAATAACATCATTTGCAAAAGCTATTGAAACTTCTGGAGGTAAAAACTTAAAAAAGTTAACACAGGAAGCTATTGATACATTTAGAACATCAAATCCAGGTGCTACGGAACAACAAATTGCTGAGCATATGGTTAGGAATCTACCAGATAACTTTTTTAGTGCTAAGAATGTTGAATTATTAACTAGAAAATTTGGTAGTGGATTTAAATCTATTTTGGGGGTGCTTATTTTGAATAAAAAACGTTCTGCCCCATCATGGTGGAAGATACTTGGTATATTGGGTGCTTCAACCACTATTGCTATTTATACCGCAATTGGCGATCATATTAGTAGAGAATATATTCCTGATGCGATAGACATTCTTGAGAAGAATCCAAAATATAAATGTTACGCTAAGTACGTTACACCAGGTAAAGATAAAAACCATTTTGTTGTGGTAGAACCAGATAATACACGAGCTATTATTAAATTCGACAATAAAAGATTTTGGTATGTGGATAAAAATGATACACCAATAAAAGAATTGACTTGTAACGAGTAATTATGCTAAAAAATTTAAAGGAACAAGCAGATAAAAGGGCTGGTGCACCAAAAGGCGCAGCAACAGTGAATGACACAAATTCTTCCGCAGATGCTAGAGCCGGTGGAAGTGCTGGTTCTCAAGATAAAAGAGCCGGTGGAAATGCTGGTGGAAGTGCTGGTTCTCAAGATAAAAGAGCCGGTGGAAATCCAGCAACAGTGACTTCTGATGTATTTGCGTGTTTATTAAATTCTAAAGAAACCGATACTCAACCAAAAATTGTAAAAACAAGTAGTCCAAATCAGGTAAGACAAGTCTTTTCTGATGTTATTTTTTACTTTTTTAGTAATTATTATTTTCAATTTACGGATAAGACCGGTAAATTCGACAAAACAAAACATTATAAGGGCACTTGGAAATGTGATGGAGATAAAGATTATATAATAAACACCGAGGATGGTGATGATTATAGTAGTAAAAGAGGAAATTGGAAAGGAGTTCCTAACAATAGTAATAACAACAACAATAATAACAATAATAACAATACAGGATTAGTAGATACAACTTTAACAGGCGATGAATTGAAGGCCGGTAAAGTTGTTAAAATTGGTATGAAAGGTTCAATTGTTGGAACCATACAAGATTTATTAATTAAATTAGGATATACAAATGTAAGTAGTTCTGGTGAAAAAGACAATAAGTTTGGGAGAAGAACAAAACAAATGGTGAAAGATTTCCAAACAAACAATGGTTTAACCGATGATGGTGAAGTAGGTAAAGATACGTGGCCAAAATTAAACGATCCAGCAGCAGTTAAAAATAGTGCATCAAGCACATCTAGTTTAAGTGGATCTGCCAAAACTTCAGTTGCTAAAGATGGTGAAACAGTTGCTGGTTCAGATGTTATTATTGTTAACGAAAAACTTAAAAAAACATTAAGAGAAAACCTATTAAAGTTTAATTAATAGTTAATTAGTAGATATTTATATTAGGAGTTTGATTGGTTTGGTCACCATCAAATGATAATACGAAAAAAACGAAAGGAGGTATTCTAAATCTCGACAAAGGAGCTCTAAAGGCTCTTTTGTTCGTTTATAGTGTTAAGGGTATTTATTATATATGAAATTCAGGGATTTATTACAAGATTTATTGGAAGAACAATTACCCTGCGAAAAGGTAGTAACGTATGATATGCTTAAACAAGCAAAAGATTGGTGGAATAATCGTTTAAGTGATCCAAATATAATTATGAAAATTCTTAGAGCAAAATTTACTGTTGATGAGTTAAAGACTTGGACCGATAAAGAAATTGATAGAACTGTGAATTATACGGTTCAGGATTTGCAAGCAGCTAGAAAAAAAATTGATTTAATAAATAAATTGTCATATTATAATGACCCTAAGGGCAGTGAGTTTATGTATGTAAAATCAAATGAACCAAATATCATAAATATTAATTGTGCATATGTTCCTAAGTATAACAATGACCAATTGGTTTCATCCTTGGTTCACGAAATACAACATCATATACATTATTTAATTGGTGGTGATGAGTATTTGAATGATATACGTGGTGGTATAAAAATTGAAAAGAATCCATATCGTCCACAGGTTCCAGTGTCCGAGAAAAGTTGGTTTGATAAAGCAAAGGAATATATTAATAGTTTAACTGGTTCAAAAAAGGTAGATAAGTTAATTCCTGTTAATGATGGTCAGTTTACAAAGAGGTACCAAAGCCGAGTTTGGGAGTATTTTAAATCTAAACAATCTTATGCGTGTAATCCAACTGAAATACAATCAAGGGTAGCTCAAGTTAGAATGCTTTTAAATTTAAAGCCTGGCCAAGACATTACAATAGAGATGTTAAAAAATCAAAAAGTATATGAAGAATTTGAGCTCAATTTAATGTGTTGGGGAGGTAGAAAAGATAATGTTTCTTTACAAGATTATTTGAATAACCTAAATTCATTGGTAAAGAACGATACACTAAATAAATCAACACAAGTATAACAAAAACCCCTCGTCTAATATTTTAATATGGCTCTACCTTGTCCCAATTGTAAAAAACCAATCGGTTTAACTTTAGAATTTATCATAAAACATCCCGTATCTGCTTGTCCACATTGTGAGGTTGTTATGGATTTTACAGTAAATGAAGAAATCAAAAAAAGTTTTAACGAAGCAATATCTGAAATTGAAAAAATAAAGGGGCAGTATAAAGGAATGGTCAAGTTTACTTAATAAATTTTTCAAAGTATTTATAGATAATAAAACGTATTAAAAAAAAATATTATGGCAGGAATTGCTGATCAATTTGCGGGTCTTCCAATTGAAGATCTAATTGTTTCACCTATAGTCGGGATGGCTAAGGGTCAAGCAAAATTAAACGAAGTTACTTGGAGATACATCTCTGAGGTTGCTTTTGAAAAAGATAAGGACGGAAAAACAACCGCTCGTTCATTAGATGTAGAAATGAACAGAGTTGTTACTGACGGCGCCACAGGTGAACAAACTATACAGAAATTGTATAACAAGGTTCCGATGTTACCATTAGTTCCACTTCCTTCTTTAGCAATTACGTCGGCTGATATTAACTTCACTATGGAGGTAAAAACATCTGAAACATCAAAAGAAAGTTCAGATAGTGAGTCTTCTTATGAGGCTTCCGCTTCTGGTGGTTGGTGGGGTATGAAATTTTCAGCAACAGTTGCTGGAAAGGTTGCAACACACAAAGAAAACACTAGAAGTACGGATAACTCAGCAAAATATGAAGTTAAAGTACATGCAGAACAATTACCACCAACTGAAGGTATGTTGAAATTATCAGATTATCTAACTCAAATGTTAGAACCATCTTTAATTCCACTTACAGCAGACCCAAGTAAATAATGGTTGATTTTGTCAATAATTTATGTTATATTGTAATATAAGATAAAATTATTATGGCAAGATTAAATGTTGAGGAATTAGTTGGGGGTCTTTTAGAGGCCGCCATGGTTTCTCAAGGTATAAGTGAAAGACAGCATATTAATGCTCTCAGAAACTATTTCAATGAAGATGGAACACCCAAAACTACTTCCTTTAATATAGGTGGTAAAGATTTGGTTGTTCCTCTTTATATTTTAGCGGACCACTCATCTATTGGATTAGATGAATTGGATATTGAGTTCTCTTGTAGGCTTATATTTGGTGATGAAGATAAAGAAGTATCCAGTCTTAAAAAATCTCTATTGGGGTTATTTAAGAAAAAGGGATATGAACACAATATCAAAGGTATTGAAGTTGATTCCGGTTATAATCCAACTGAAGCAGGTATGGCTAAAATAAAGGTTAAATTCAAAGCCGATGAGAAACCAGAAGCGGTTAGTAGGTTGATTGATGAATATATTAAAAATTTAGGTGACCCAAATAATAATCTTTAAATTTAGTAATTAAATAAAAAACCCCTTGAGTTCAAGGGGTTTAATTTTTGGTGGAGGTGACGGGACTCGAACCCGTGTCTTTCCTGTTCAACAATAAATGACTACACGTTTATTCAATTGGTTCTCAACTGACAAATAGTAAATTAATTACAGGAAATTTACAATACTGTTTTTGACTGGATTTTCAAGAGCCGTCAAATTTGCTCCAACACTCTTCGGGTGGTATTACACCTTAAAGGCTTCTGTTCCTAGGTTATATGCCAGTCGACCCGATTGTAGTTTCGCCTTAGGCTACTGCTACGTTAGAAGTTGCAAGCAAGCCTGCTACTTCCATGTTGTTATAAACGTTGCCGTCTAAAATTTTCCACCATGTATTAAAGTCATAGATGAAGTCTGACTACGTGCCATTTACCCCTGATACCTGAAATCAATGCCAGGCACCCCCATATTTTAAAGAACTATTAGCAAATATAGATAAAAATGGGTTAAAATAAAAATCTTAACCCAATAATTTAAATATAAAGCAAAGTACTAAGATTTTTTCTTAGCACCCTTTCTAGCCCCACCTTTAACAGCATCCGCGATGTCTTTTGTTTGATCAACAACTTTTTTAGTTGCTTTAACAACATCAGCCACTTCTTCTTTAACGCGCTTAGCTCTTTCTTTAACAACTTCAACTTTTTCCTTAACTTCTTCAACTTTTTTCTCAATAGCATCAGGAATGTTATTGTTGTTAGCGTCTTCAATCTTTCCAGATTTCATCAATAAATAAGCGATACCGCCAGCAACCAATAAAGCTAATAAAATTAAAAATAATGTAGTCATAATTTGTTTGTTTATATATAAATATTCGTTAGTTTACTAAAATCAATATTCCATTTACGCAATAGCTGGAAGCTCTTTTTCATATAAAGCCTCAAAAAATAGTTTATTTTTTTCCCATTGCTTATTAACCATACCGATGGATTTGTGAGTTAAACTGATCTTGGTTGTAACACCAATTTTAACACCTTCTTTGAAGTTCTCATAACAAAATGAAATATCATAGAAGTGAAACCCTTTGAACTCCTCATTAAACTGTTTTTTCAGTCTTCTCCTGTCAACCATAAAGAATAAACCATCAACAACCACAACAGGCTTTAAAACGTCCACAAAGGACCCTTTGGAGTAATGGTTAACGTGTCTTTTACCTTCATGAAGATGGCCAACAACACCAAACATATTATCTCTACTATCCCACCATCTTCCGCTTGTTAATTTATCGGTACCGGCTATACCGATAATACCATATTCAGAATGTTTTTGAAATAACTTAACTATTTTGGGAGTTATGTTAGCTGTCTCCAAAATAAGATCATCATGCATAAAAACAATAATATCATTTTTAGCTTCTTTTAGCCCTATGTTATAAATTTCAGTTAATGAATTAACACCATCATTTTCATAAATTAATATTTCAGTTTTTGGGTGTGAAAACATTCTCTCAACATGTTTGAGATAAACATCATCAATTTTTCTTGTGGATATTACCACCGTTACTACTTCGTTAGTCTTCGACATATGTTGCTATTATTTGTCCGTCATATTCTTTTAATTCTACAACGATTGGTTTATTAATTGGGTTATAACCCGGATTACAAATTGAGGCGTTTACAAATAATGTATCATCAACTTGTTTATCACCATACCCTTCATGAATATGACCAAACACATTTAATGCTGGTTTAACACGTTCCACATGGAACCTGAGTAATTCACAACCAACATTTACATTGGGTTGTCTCCAATTATTAACAAGATCTAATATACCATTTGGTGGACCATGTGTAATTAATACGTCGGTATCTTCCGGAATCATCAACCACTTCTCTTCTAATTCTTTCCCTGATCTTTCCAAATTAAATGCCCAATCATAAAACCATGGTTGCCATGGCGATCCATAAATTTTAATAGGTCTTGAAAATTCTGGTCTTTCAATTATCATAAAATCATCTTCCAAATAATATACATCAGATTGTGCTAAATTCTCTGGCGCCATTAAATTACGTAACCAATCATAATCACGTTTGTGATGTGGTTTATTAACTTGTTCAAAACAATGATCATGATTACCTGAAATGAAAATCTTAGCATCAAATCCTTGAATGTTTTGAAACCAATAGATAAACTTGGTAACATCCTTTTCTCCTCCTCTATTTGAGATGTCACCAGCATGGATCAATATGTCTCCTGATGGAATTTCATGCAACATATTATCATGCAAGCTATGCGTATCTGATATACAAACTATTCTCATATTACTAATATAGATATTTTTTGTTTAAATTTCAAATAATTTTCTTATTTTCTTTTCTATTGGTAAATAACATTTTATCGAATTTAACGAATTCAATCTTATTTTTATCTAGTACGTGTGATAACCCCAATCCCTCTCCATTACCGTTACCAATATATTGAGACGGCACTACAGTGCTTATCCAATCAAATATTGGTTTTATCTTTTCAAGATCAAATAAAACTTGTGACACATTATTAATATTGGGAAAATAGAAAATCCACTCTAGTGGTAATTTTAAATGATTGTATTCTATTTTATTTAAATTAAAATAAAACAATAAATCTTTCCAATAAAAGTCTTCAATATAGTTTATAAAAAGATCATTTTCCCAGTTGTCATAATAAAGTACATTTTTATCACCGGAAAAGTTTTTTATAAATTCATCATTTACATTACCTATCCAATCAGAGTCAATATATAACACATCTGTTTTATGCTTTTCTATTAACCTAAGTGAAAAAATTAATTTATCAAAATATGAAAAAATCTTATTTTCATATAGTTGAGTATCATATCCAGTAAAAAAATTGGGGTTATCTGTTAATATTTTAATATCATATCCACGTTTTTTAAATCTATCTAAATGTGGTAAGCAAATTTTAGCATATTGTTCACCAACAGCAACAATTGATAAAATCATTATATTAGACTTGAATTTTTTGTGAATATGGTATTATTGGTTATTTTCTCATATAACAATTCTGCTTCCGAATATTTTGGTAATTTTAACCCTGGGTATATTTCTGCAAAATATTTGTGAACATTAATAACATACTCTTCACCAAATGTTTCGATTATTTCATTTATAACAATAACCTGCCATAGTTGATACCATTGCATAAATGAAAAATGGGTATACCCAAAGAATTTAAAATTAAGCATGTTTTTTATATCATCAATTGACACTATAGTGTGATCATTTAATTTTTGTTCATTACAGCACGAGCATCTAGATGTTGTTCTAAAATCAAACGGGAATTGTGTTTTGTATATACTAGGATTTGTTTTGGCTTGAGTTTCAAGGGTAATGGATAATGGAACATCTTTAAACAAAAATGTTTCATCTTTTTTAACCAGTTCTTTATAGTCTGACTCACCAGACAAAAGATATTGATGTATCATTAATTGTTCTATATAACAAGGGCCCATTTCTTGTTTATCAATGACTTCCTTATTTTCATAATAATGTGCAATAGCTTGTTCACACGCAATTTTAAAATTTTTGTGATCTCTAACCAACACAATACTCATGTTTGGTATATGGGTGAAATTAAAATTAGTTTTAAGTTCTGTTGAATGTTTATCAAAAAGATCTAGGTATAATTTTAAATAAACGTGATTAATCCAAAAGTGATTATGACTATTTAATTTTTCATCTTTATTATTAATTAAAAACGGTATATGCTCACCTAAAGTACCTTTCATATTACTTAAGTGTTTCATATCCGGATGCGAGAATAAAAAAGAAGATTTAATTTGAGTGAAATCAACCTTAGAAAAGAAAACGGAGTCCGTATCAATATGTAAAAAGGGTTCTTCTATTTCCTTATATGTGTAGATCTTGCTTAAGCTATATTGTGTGCAGTCTACGTTGTTTAATAATTCAGTGTTAATGGTTGTGTATGGGACACCAATTTTAGTTATTTGCTTCGCTTCTATTTCTGTTGTATATAGATGTATATTCCCATAATGTTTTTTAGCATATAATGCACTCAGCATTTGAATGTATATCCTTTCTTTCCATATAATTTCTCTGGATGCAAATGTGTGAACTATTTTCATAATAAAATATACACATTTTTTAAATAAAAAACAAAAAAAAAGTCAGAATTTCTTCTGACTGGTTTTTCTTAAGGCCGAACGGTTTTAAAACGTTCCAATTCCACCACTTTGTTTTATTAAACAAAGAAAATAAAAAGGCTGAGATTACACCATTTAACGATTGACTTTGAGACATTATTTTTTTCTTCTCTTATCCACTACCTTTTGAGTAGTACCAATCAGCGACGGTCAATTAGATTAACCAATCCTTAAGTCGTTAGATACTCTTTTAATACTTATTACTCTTCGAGGTTGCCACCCCAATTAGTCCTTGCGGGACTAGAGAACTTTCTCAAAAATCATGTTGGGCTTGGGACCCCTTCATGGCCGAGAACCTCTCTCGACTGTGTAGTCACCTGTCTCCAACGACTGACGAGCACTTTTCCTTTATTGTTTGTAGTTGTTAAACCAAAATTAACAAAGTTTGTTGGTTCCGAATGTGGAAAGTAGCGGCTCGTCTGCCAGCCAAGCCACCTTTTGAGCGACTCGATACTAAACTACTCTCTGAGATATCCCTATCTCCATATTTTTGGACTCCTTCGAAATTAAACTCTTGGTAGAATTTAACTAAGGATGACAACAGCACCACCTGTTTTTCACCATACCTTTCGGTTTTAAGACGCCCCTAATATTGAATCACACAATTATAAGATTGGAAATCCTACTTCTCGTAATAACTCTACAGATTATTCTTATTGGTGTTCCCACCTCAATCAAACAACTCGGATTGCTTGATCATCGAACCACTTTCCCTACAGTGTTACCCTCAGTACTTAAGGTTCAACGATATTCTGCTTGCCTACTCAAGATCCATTACTGAATCCGCAAAACACTTAACCAAATGCTTCACTTTATCCCACTTTCATGGTTTATTTTAATCGACCATAGGCGGCCAATATTTTTAAATCAAAGAACTATTTCTTGTTTTAGAAACCATCTATCTGATTTCTTTTACAAAGATACATAACATTTTTGAAAAAACAAACACTTTGTAAAAAATATTTTTTTTTATATTCTAACTAGGTGATTTGCGGCATAGGTTGTTAATGCGCCTAGGTGTTTATACCTAACTTTATACCCCATACCTTCAACCATTCCAACAGCTTGTCTAAGAACAGAGTTTGACTTAAACCTTGAATCTGGATTTAAATCAATATCTATCCATGTTGGCTTTGGCAAACCGTTCTCTTTTAGATATTCCGCAATTTCAATGGATTTCCAAACTTCATTTAACAACCTAATTGGCATGTTATATTCCATTGGTAAAATCTCTTTATTACATAAAACGTGTGCACCTTTACCTGGAGTATATAGTGCAATCACAACACCATAAATTGTTTTTTTATGACCATAGCATTGTGAATCTGATCCAATAAGAATTTCCACCCCACTTCTTAGTGAAACATATTCTTTGATGTAATTGATTACATCTGGTACTGGTGTCCCGTAGAGTGTTTTAAATTCTTTCATTTTTTTTTAATTTAATTCATTTTATTGCTGTGGTAGCAGGATTCGAACCGTGCAGATGGAGATTCAATTAGTAACAAAGCGCTTGCAAGCCGGTGGTCTACCCCGATATTACTAATCTATTTCTTTGTCCACGTCCGGGAGACAACCGGATGCGTTTGCCAAGGTCATAACTGAGACAACCAAATTTCGCCATACCACAATATTTGAACTAACTCGCTGGAAACCTTATAACTGATCTGATCAGCTTATGGGTTAAGTACTCCGTTTATGTTAGTTCCTCGTACTCCAAGTTGCGGAGAGTACTGGATTCGAACCAGTGCACCGATTGCTCGATGACAGTTTAGCAAACTGCTCCATTACCGCTCTGGCAACTCTCCTAAATTTATTTTTTAACTTTTCTTTTATTTAAAAATTCATAAAACTTATTTTCATAGTTTATAAAGTGTGTCATAGCAAACCATTTACCAAAAACACTACCACCTATATAAACAATAATAACAACCCAATCACTTGCAAATAATCTTTCTAATGAAAAATATATTGAACCCAAAGAAACGAGATTAATCCATATTGAATTGAATACAAGTTGCTTAACCTTATTCTCATAGGTATATTTTATTTCCATTGTTTTAAAAATGTTGAATAATACCTGAAAGAAAAACACTAATACATATAACCACATAACATCATTTTTTTTGTTGTCCCTCTAGGATTCGAACCTAAACAAACTGCACCAAAAACAGTTGTGCTACCGTTACACCAAAGGACAATATAATCATCACGGAGAATGTAGATTTTCACTAACTCGATTTAGCGGCCTCTATGATGATTTTGAGCGAATAACAGGCTTCGAACCTGCAACCCCCAGTTTGGAAAACTAGTGCTCTACCAATTGAGCTACATTCGCATTCATAGTAGGTATGTGAGTACCCACCTCACAACACTACTACGTTTTAATGGATGAAAAACATCTATCTTTCTTTCGGGCTACCATTAAGCCCCATGAGCTTCCTGTCAGAATCGAACTGACGACCTACTGATTACAAATCAGTCGCTCTGGCCTGCTGAGCTAAGGAAGCGTTTGTGGACCAGCCTGGGCTCGAACCAGGGACCTATTCATTATGAGTGAAGTGCTCTAACCAACTGAGCTACAAGTCCAAAAGGTGCCGGTGGAAGGATTGCTTACCTCCACGGTGTCCATTTCGGATACACCACCTATCTAGAATACGGGACGTCTAATAATTTCTATTCGAATTCAAAATTATTCATTCCGCCACACCGGCATATATCTTTACTCTACATTAGTTGTTGGATCATACTGAAATTTAATATGTGTGAATCCAAGTTCTAAATTATTCGTTATTTCAATTTTATCTTCGTCAATGTTATATGAACACATGTCACAATTCCAAAGCGAATTCCTTAATCCTTCTTTAAATTTTTTCATGTCTTTAATCCCAATTAAATTAAACACACATTCTAAAGTTTCTGGTAGATATTTTTTTTCTAAAAACTTGTTATGATTAAAATATGCTTCCCATTTTTCTTTGTTTCCTGAATCACCTCTTTCATGTGTGCAACTGTTAAACCACTCATCATCTAGTCTATTATTTTCAATTTCATCTTTTTCACTTACCTTAATAACTTTTCTTGAATGGATCATATCAGTTGATAATGTTGGGAGGTGATTATCGACAATATTTTCGCCAATATAATATCCTAATTGGTAATCCATACTTACATTCTCAAGATACTCTTCATTTTTTTTAATTTGACCAATCTTATATTCTGGTTTTTTTATTTCTTCTAATATTTCTTCAAGCGATCTCATGTTAATTAAATTTATTTCATTTTATTGTTGGGATAGACGGACTCGAACCGCCGAACTCGATGAGAGCTGATTTACAGTCAGCCGCAATTGCCACTATGCGATATCCCAATTTAATGTGACCAAGGAGAGACTCGAACTCTCAAGCCTTACGGCACCAGATCCTAAATCTGGCGTGTCTACCAATTCCACCACTCGGCCATTGTTGCGCTCCCTGAGGGTCACGATCCCCCGACCCCAAAATTAACAGTTTTGTGCTCTACCAACTGAGCTAAGGAAGCGAATGTAGGGTAAAGAGGACTCGAACCTCCACGATGTCTTGCTCCCAAAGCAAGCGGCCTAGCCATTGGCCCATTACCCTATTTTAGTGATTCGGAAAGGATTCGAACCTTTGACCCCAAACTTAGAAGGTTTGTGCTCTATCCAGCTGAGCTACCGAACCAATTAATGTAATGTCTGTACGGTTTGTATCAAATCCGCACCTTTATACGTGCTTCAAATGTTTCCATTTCATACATAGCGTCCGTTCCGTCACCTATTTCTAAGTCATTACATTGTACCTGGGGCGGGACTTGAACCCGCACGGAACTTTCGTCCCAACAGATTTTAAGTCTGTCATGTATACCATTTCATCACCCAGGCATTTGTTTTTCCAATATGTCAAAGAACTTTATCAAATATAAGAATAATAAATTATAAAACAAAAAACCCGAACATTTTTAGTTGTTCGGGTTTCGATATTAGTTAAAAAAAGTATTATCCTTTATTGATATCCGAACATATGTAGCATAATGGTTGCACACCATACCCATTACCATTGTTAAGGGGTCTCGTACTTGTCAATATGTTATTTATATTCTTCATCGTTTTAATAAGTATACGCAAAGATAAGAAAAAACTGAATACTAAAAAATTATTTTATTTTATAAGATAAACCAATTCCTGGTGAAAAATTAGAACCCACTAAATTTCCTATTATCCATAGTTTCAAATCAGAAGATTTTAATGCGTTATACCCAATAAATGCGTTTATCTTGTTTTCGTTATTAACTGGTTGTATACCAGCCCCGATTAAAATTTTATCGGGTTGTAACATTTTTAAAATTCCTAATTTTAAATTCGACGTGATTGAACCAGTTTTTTGGTTTGCCAAATTTGTGTCATTGTAAGGTGCTCCGACGTATAACCCCCACGTGTTTTTTAATGCGCCGACCGTAATGTAACCATCTAATCCTTTGTTTGTTGCTGATACGAACACTTCTTTTTGTCCGTAGGTCACTGCCTTCACTCCCAATAGCATCATGACCAATATAATTTTTAGTTTCATCTATGTAGAGACCGTAGTCTCTGTCTATCTTAATAAATATAAAGATAAATTTGTTTGTACTCGGTACGGGATTCGAACCCGTGCTACGTCCGTGAAAGGGACGCGACCTAACCACTAGTCGAACCGAGCAATCATTAATGATTTTTATGATTACCCTTGTGATTATCAATTAAAGGAAATTTTAAACCAAACGTTTTTAATTCTTTATCAGTTGATTGAGAATAAACAAAACTAATTGGAGAATTTTTTATTGGTTTAAAATCAATACCCCACATTGCCATAGTTGAGTGATTTTGCATATAACAAGCGGATAGCATTGCCCCAACTCTATTTTTTAAAAATCCATATCTACTTCCCACCATTGTAATATCATAACCACCAATCGTTTTTGTAAAAGATATATGGGCCGCAATGTTTTTTGTTATGTTTTGCATTGCTTCAACTTCTATATAACCTTTATTCTTTCCGTGTAGATTTAGATTACCTCCCGTAACCGAAATCATTTGTCCTTTTGCAATTGTAGAAAGAAATACAACACATAGGATTAAAAATGAATGTTTCATATATTTTATTTTTTTTTTGGCGGAGGCTCAGGGATTCGAACCCCAGATACCGTTTCCGGTATGACGGTTTTCAAGACCGTTCCATTCAACCACTCTGGCAAGCCTCCATTAAAGGAACAAAAATTCAAGGCGGACTGTACGGGACTCGAACCCGTGAACTCTACCGTGACAGGGTAGCATGATAACCAACTTCACCAACAATCCGTGTTTGATCCTAACTCAGCTTAAGTTGCTCCATCCAAGTCTTGCTCTGGTTAACAAAGTCCTCGATGAGTTAGTTTCAAATAAAATAACAAGTTTTTCGTACGCTTTTGTACATCATAACCGATTATTTCTAACCGGTGGTTACATTTTCGTCAATTGGTTAATTACTCCCGACTTATTGTAACTCTACCCACACCGCTTTAATACCGCGAATCAAGACGGCTTTTCGGGATTTATATACCGTGGGCTTCCACCACAGTCGTCACCTGTTATACAAATATAAATTAAATTTTTTAAAATTCAAAATATATTTTGGTTGCGGAGCCAAGAATCGAACTTGGATGCACAGGCTTATGATACCTGGCGGGTTACCTAACCTCTCCGCAATATGGGGTGATCGACGAGATTCGAACTCGCTTTATTCTAGCGCCACAAGCTAGTGCTCTACCATACGAGCATCGATCACAGAGTCAAGTATTGGATTCGAACCAATGTACGAGGTTTTGCAGACCTCTACCTAACCACTCGGCCAACCTGACTTTTTGTTCACTTATGTTCTCTGTTCACGGACCGTGAACAAACAAAATTTGTGAACACTGAGGTCTCTAAAGGATTTGAACCCTTACTTCAACGTCCGTAGCGTTGCGTGCTATCCGTTACACCAAAAGACCAATTTTACTTCCATTGAGTTTTTCGGTTATACTTCCAACCTCTATACTCTCTTCTTTTATGGGATTCAATCGGTTTCCCGTTACCGTGTCTTCCATGAACAAAAGTTGGGGAACAGTCATAATACCAACTTCCGTTTCTTTTCTGACATATGAAACAATAGTTGTGTGATTGTTTCTTTGCTTTTACTTTGTACTCTTTGTTTGTCATATTGCATTAGTTTAACTAATGCTGGTCATATTTCTTTTTCATACTTTACAAATTGTAAGTGTTTTACTTTACATATTATTGGCACGGGTGGAGAGATTCGAACTCCCATCGACGGTTTTGGAGACCGGAATGCTACCATTGCACCACACCCGTGTATGTGATCCCTACAAGACTCGAACTTGTGACTCCCTCATTAAAAGTGAGGTGCTCTAGCCAACTGAGCTAAGAGATCAATTGTGGAGAAAGTTGGTTACGCTCCAACTCCTAAGGATTTTCAGTCCTTCGCTTCTACTAAGTTAGCTTCATCTCCTTATGTTGGAATGATAAGACTCGAACCTATAACCTTCCGCGTATCAGGCGGATGCTCTCACCATTGAGCTACATTCCAATTTGGTGGACACGTAGGGAATCGAACCCTTTCACTCTGATTGCAAATCAGGTGGTCTGCCATTGACATCCGGCCCATTATATTCTGCCAAAACTTGCTTTTTTTATAAGATTTGGCACGGTATAAAACAAAAAACCCTGAGATTTTGTAGTCTCAGGGTTTCTAATATTTTAAGTTAAACTAAATTAACCAACATCAGTATCTTCGAGACTATCGGACATAGCACGCTCATCCGCCCATTTTGAGCAGATAATAAACGACATTGTATGTTTTTGTTGTCTCATTGAATTTAGTTTTACCTTTTTTCTTTTACAAAGATACTAATAAGTATTCGTAAAGTCAATAAAAACTCTAATTTTTATTTTTTTGAGTAAAAAACAAGTTAAGAGTTGCCGAGACTTGCCTTGTTGATATTTATCAATATGGCAAAAAATAATAGACTAAACGTCTCTCTATTACCTTTATTGGTACTGTTTAGCTTCTATGGGTTATATTCTTATATAGTTAGCCCAATAGAAGAAACTAGATCTGTTTATATCTCAAAAGTTGAGAACAAAATTAAGATCGGTAAATTGGCAAACAATAGGAATTTAGCTTTTGGTTGTAAGAATATTTTTGAAGAAATCTTACAAGAAAAGGAATTTGTTATTGTTGATAACCCAAATTCTGCAGATTTGATATTCAATGCTGAGATTTTGTATTTTGACGTTAATCGCACAAAAAGAAATATATCAGTATTTCATTCTGACATTGAGGAAACTCTGGTTGTTATGAAAGGAACACTTACAGATAAGAATGGTAAAAAAATAAAAGAAGCCGTTGCAGAGGAATCTAGTTCAGAAATATCAACATCGACTTTAATAACTGATGAGGGAAGTGATAAAATAAATCAACAAGCACTTTCGTCTGCAATAAAAAAAACATCGGAATCACTAATAAATAAAATATTATTTAATAAAAAGTAAAATGAAAAAAGCACTCTCTCTTTGTATTTTTTTATTAGTTGCCATGACTTCTTTTGGTCAACTAACAATTAATCAAACAATAACACCAACAACAGGATTAAAAGTTGGTGACACATTAACAGTAAAATACACTGTTGTAAGGGGCACCACAACCCCTCGTTATTTTTGGTTAAGATACTCATTTAATAATAAAGCATTAACAATGGTACCTAATAGTACTGTTTTTTCACAAGGTAATTCCGTACAGACATTTTATACTGGTTGGGATAACTATAAGTTTACACCAGCTGCAAATATTGCAGATACACAATTATATTTACAATATCAATCAACTCCTTGGGCATACGCCGCTAACACAGATTGGAATGTTGGACAACTTACACTACAAAGAGCTGATGCATCAATTAATGGTGATATCGCAAGTCAAAAATATGTTTTAAAAGATCAAAACACATATAACAATATTCATAAACTTGATTTATCATATGCTATAAATGATTCGTCTACAAATATTTCTCCAATAACTAGAAATGCAACTAATATTTCATTGTCCAATGTTCTTGGAAATACTTCACAGTTTAAGGTAAAAGTTTTGTTTCCACAAGGGTACACAATAACGGATCATAATATTCAGTTAATGAAATTAAAATCGGATGGTAGTGGTGATATAGATTGGTCACAACAACCCATTGCACAATTACCATTAGACGCTACTGGTGAAGCACTTTTCACAACACAAGTTAAAGTAGGTGATAGTATAGGATTATGGGTTAGTCCGGCGTCATCAAAAGCTTGGATGAATAACGTAATTACAGTTTCAGATGCATATAAAGCATTCTTAGGCCATTCACAAACAGATATTAGTGGTACAGCCAACTTTTTTACATATCCAGTTTTAGAAAAGAAAATTGGTAATGTTACTAAAAACGATGCGATTTTTAACGAAAGTGACTCATATAATTTATTTGCACATGTCATGGGACAAAACGTATCTGCCAATGCATTTATACCAACTCAAACAGCAACGTCTTGGAGATTTCATAGTGGGTTATTAAATCAAAGTTGGTTAGATGGTATTCCAAAGTATAAGGTAACTATTGATACACCAATTAAAGAGGTTTATGCAGTATTTGCGTGGGGTGGTGATTTAGATTGGTCACATTCATCTGATCCTGCGGTAATTGCTAGTAGAATATCATCAGGACAATTCACAAACTCAATTAATAATACTAAATCAACAATGTCTACACAATCAATGGCATATAAAACCGAGGCATTGGAAACAGCTAAATTAAGTGTTGTATCTACATTAGAAAATGGTAAAGTTGTGCTAACAACGAATCTAACGAAAGAGGGGTTAGCCGGATTAGAAGTTATAATGAATTATGATAATTCAAAATTAACTTTAGATAATATCATATTTGATTCTGGATCAAACATCACCAATTTTTCAACTAAAGAAGAAGGTAGATTAACATTTGGTTCTATTGATCAATTAAAAACAGCTAGAATAAAAGTTGGTACACCATATAAATTAATATTTACACCAAAAGATACCTTAACAAATACCGCTGGGTTATTCTACTTTGTTTTGTCTGATGCTGTTGATGGTTTCGGTAACAAAATAAATTTAATTGTAGAATAATATGAAGAAACTATTAGTAATATGTTTTTTACTAATTTCATTTTTAGGGTTCGGACAGAGCGTATCTGCTCCGGACTCTAAATCGTTTACACCATCCACAAACGGACAAGATGGAAGTGGGTTTGTGTTAAGTGGATTTACCGCAACATCTACCTTACTGGCATCCATCAGTTTAATCAACCCATCAACAAATACTACATTCTATTTAACCACTACAACAGGTTTAACCGCCGCAAGTGGATTTACTTTAAGTGGTAACAAAACTCGTTTGGTTGTAACGGGAACTATGGCAGATATTAATACTGCATTGGCATCCTTAAAAGTGAATACCGGTTCGGTGGTGGGCAATGTTCAATTATCGGTAGCGGCAACTGTAAACCCTGTTGGTTATTTTTATAATGGTGTCAATGGACACTTTTATAGACCTATATCAAGTGGAGCAACTTATACAAACGCAAGAACATTATCGTCTGAACAAACATTCAAAGGCCAGCAAGGGTATTTGGTAACAATAACATCAGCTTCCGAAGACGCTTTTATATTCGCTAATGTTCCACAATCTAGTATTTGGTTTGCATTAACAGATGAAGCATCCGAAGGTCAATGGAGAATTGATGCGGGGCCCGAAGCGGGAACTTTAATCAAAACATCAAACGGACAGACTGCTGGAAACATACAAGGACAGTACAATAACTGGGCGGGTGGTGAACCAAATAATAGTGGTAATGAAGATTATGCAGTAACTAAATGGGGTGGTGGAAACCAATGGAACGATTTACCCAATAATTTTAGTTGTGCTTATGTAGTTGAATTTGGAACTTGGACTAACCCCGATGATGCAACCTTTACTGAATTTTATACTAATAGCGTAACTCACTCAAACGGAGAAGTATTAAGAGCCTCATTCAATATCGATTTTGGTAGTAATGTAGATGAAACCAAATTTTCAGCAAAAGGATATACATATACAAATAATACTTGGAATGTAGTAAACGGAACCGCTAAACAATTAAGTGGTTTGGGTAAAGTTGATTTGACAAGTTTATTGGATACCGCAAAAGTTTCAAATGGAGGGGTTAAAGCAAACACAACATCAGGACAAGTTGAATGGTGTGTGATTTATCAATATGATGCAACTAACCAAAGATATAGAATTGGGATAGATAGTAGAGAAGTAAATGGAATCCTATCAGACCCCACTAAAATTAGTAGTTTACAATTATTTGATTTATGGAACGGGCCTGTAACATTTAATTCTTATGACCAAAATGGTTGGACAGAAGTTTATATTTATACTCAAACTCAATTCAATTTTAGTGGTTCATCTTTTGCGTCTAATATAAGAGCAGGAAATGGATTTTATGGATTACAAGCGGAGTTTACATTTACCGAAATTACCGCATATAAACCACATGGAATTGAATTAACACATTCAAATCAAACCGAATTAAACACATTGTATAATAGTATAGTTGGTGTATCGGATGTGTATTTAGCATTTAAGGAATTAGCGGATGGTGGATTATTTGGAAATCAAAGTGGGATGGGATTAACAAATGGTATCCAGTATTTGAACGCTGATGTTGATGGAAATGGTATATTCAATGAATCAGACACATACAAATTATTGCAACATCTTACAGGTGTTCAACCACTTTCACAATCTACAGCATTAACATATTTGATGAAGTTATATAACAAATCGGATTATGATGCGGTAACAACATCAAATTGGGGAACTAAATTTAATTCAACTCGTAATTTAATTCCTTTTACTTTGGGTGGATTAAATAATGCATACAATATAAGTGTAACTTGGTTAGGTGATGTAAACCTTTCGCATTCTGCACAACAAAGTGTAAGTGGTGTTAGTAGTAATTCTGTTAAGAGTATGGGATTAATGAGTAATTCTATTACAAACGAGGTAAATGTTATACTAATGGGCGAAATTGTGGGTAATAAAATTATAAAGACATTATCAGTAGATCCATTACAACAGGAATTAGTTGGAATTCAATTTCAGTTAAACTATGATAACACTAAATTAAAATTTGAAAAAGTCGAATTTAACACAAAGGGTAACCCCACAAATTTTGGAACGGATAAGGGTAATTTCATTAATGTTGGTTCTTTACTAACGAGTGGGGATGTATTAGATAAAACAACCGAATATAAAGTTGTTTTTTCACCTATAAATAATGTAACTGATATGTTAGGGCTAACATCAATATCAACAACTGATGCGGTTAATAAAAGTGGGAAACAATTAAAAATAAAAATAAACTAATGAAAAAGATATTATTAATTATATTGCTAATTTCAACAACACTTGTTTCAACCGCACAAACACAAACACCCGATACATTACAACTATCACCAAAAGAATTATTTGGAGAGAGTGATGATTGGAATGATGTGGGTATATTACAATCTTATGTGGATTTTTCAAAAGATGTTCTTTCATCCTCAAACCTATCGGTTGGTATAATCGGAAAGCAAGTATCTACAACTCTTAATTTAGGATATAGTAAGTCATCTAAAAATGGACAATGGGGTCACTCATTTGCAGCATCAATAAATCCTATATGGAATTATTATGGTGTGGGATATGGCTTTTCAAAAAATACCGAAAAGAGAACAACAACAATACAAACATTCTATTCAACCGATTTTGACTTCCAAAAGGATATTAACATTTCATTTATAGATGTATTCAGAACTAAAAAGTGGGGAACTTTTGGATATAGTTTAACGGCATCTAAAACATATTGGGATTCATATCAAGGGGAATGGGAAGGAAAATATACTATTGATGTAAATGGCAATTTTTTAGATTTGATTTATCCGCAAATGCCGGCATCATCACAAACCACTTATAAAGGAATGTTGATGTACACATATACACTTAAAACAAAGAGAGTTAATATATCTCCGCAAATATTTGCTATGAGTGATGTGTATGTAGATTTCAAAGATGGTGAATCTGATTTTGGTTATAAAAATGATTTTAATTTGGACTTATATTATGGTACATCTATGGATTGGAAAATAACTAAAAGGTTCATATTAAACACAAATGTCAGATATAACACAACTTGGGATAAGTTGTCAGAATCCGTAGGATATAAAAAGAGTAACCCATTAATGTTTATGATAGGAACAAACTTTCAATTTTAAGATATGAAAAGATTATTATATATGTTTCTTTTTTTACTATGGGGATGTACTAAACCGGAGTTACCCACACCAACACCATCTGTTCAGAAAATTTTCAGTGTAAGTGAAAGTAGCGTTACAGATGGGCAATCTATTCATTTTGACTTACCATCGTCAGGTACCTATATATTAACACTTATTGATGTTGAGAGCGGACAAGTTGTTAGTCGAGAAAAATTTATTGGCGTTGCCGGGGAAAATATCAAAAAAATATATACCAAATCTATAGTATCGAAGTATTTATATTTGACACTTGCTTCGGCAGATAATGCCCAAATAAGTAAAACAAAATTAACGCTAAACTAAAATGAAAAAAACATTAACATTTGGATTATTAATACTTGGCTTAATTGGTTGCACTAAAGACGATCTTTTTATCAACCAAGAGATTAACCAAATTAAACCAGAGTTACAAATAAAGAATTCGGTTGGCCTTAAACTAGAGACAGCGTTTGTAACCGGAGAGGTTGCTATGAACGTGAAAAGTGAAGTTGGACAATCGGTAACCATAAAGATTTTTGATATTTCCAATAGAGTGGTATCAAAAGAGACCATGACCGTTAAATCTGGTGATAATATTTTAAAGGTATATACATCAGCTTTACCGTCATCAGCATATAGAATTGGTTTATATGACTCTAAGGGTAATCAATTGGGAATTACAGATTTTAATAAATTATAAATAAAAATACATAAAATGTCAGAAGAATTAGAACAAAATAACGATGGTACATGGACTGGGTTAAAGAAAACCATTGTCGGTGTAATAACAACAGCAGTAATGGGCTTAGGAACTTGGGGAGTAACTCAGTTAACAGGTGGTGATGAGCCGGCTCCAGTACAACAATCGGCTCCTGTAATTAACATTACAAACTCAAATCAACAATCTCAATCAGCAGGTGGTACAACTAAAATTATCGAAAGAGAAAGAGTTGTGGAAAAACCAGCAGCGGCACCAAAACCTAAGAAAAAAGAAGGTGATGAGTTTAAAGAAGAAGCACCTAAGTGGTAATATGGAACAGGGATTAAGTTTTATAGTGGTAGTTGCTTTGTGTAATATAGCTATGTTTGTATTTAATTCACCAATTATGTTTTTAACATTTTTTATGGCGGGTGGTTGTTATTTGGTAATAAGAGGAAGAAAAAAAGGTTGGAAATTACCTAAAAACATAAAGGAGACACATTAATTAATTAATTTAAAAAAAAATAAAGTATGAATAATCAACAACCAAGCGGTTTTAAAGAGTTATTAAACTCAATGATGAATAGAAGGTGGTTAATGACCTTAATTGTATTAATCACATTTATGTGCACTACATTTGGAATTTTAATTTCTATCCACGCAGAGGCAACTGTTGGACAGGAATGGAAAGAACTTATGTTATTGTTATTAGGTGCTTTCATTGGTTCTTATGGTAAAATCATTGATTATTGGTTTAGTGATACCGATAAGGATAAGATGCTAGTGCAAAAGATGGATGAGGAAGATGGTGTTAGTTTAAGTAATACTGCAAATATGAAAGATTCTGAACCTAAACAATACTCACCTATTATTCCAGAAGCATTTCAAACAGATATCGAAAAGGTAAATGATACATTTAAACAAGTACCAACAACACAATCAAGGACCGGTATTGAAGTTGATGAAGATGGTGATGGGACTATGGATGGTATTGACTTCGATGGTGATGGTAAGATCGATGTATATTTCGCACACAGACAATGTCAACACGTTTGGGGAGATTCAGATGGGGATGGCGACCTAGAATGTCTGATATGTGGTAAAATAAAAGATCCTGAACCTGGCGAGGAAGAAGGATAATAAAAATAATACGCGTAAAAATTTTAAAATATGGCAAGTTTTTTAAAAGAATTATTTAATGACAATAACACAATTAACGAAAAATCAGTAGTTGGTTTTGCATCATTTGTTTGTATGGTTATAGCACTAGTTGTTGATTTAGTAACCGGGTACATGGGTAAACCATTAGTAATAAACGAGTTCATTTTTGATGGCTTTTTAGTTATCACTCTTGGTTCTTTTGGTATCGCATCTGTTGATAAATGGATCAACAACAAAGGTGGTAAAAAAGAAGAAAGTGATAAAAAAGACGACGCACAAATTGAAATGGAGGGATAATAACTAAAAACAAAAAAAATGACAAACTTTATAAATAAGGCTAAAAATATGATTTTTAGTTTAACACTTGTTCTTACAGGTACCTGGATACTATTTGCGCTTTCTTTCCAATTGTATGCAGTGTTTTTACAAGTAAGTGGACAAGAAGAAAAAATGACCAGAATATCTAATGAGATATCTTGGAGAGTTGATGGTACGTTTAAAAATAACCCAGATAATATCTGGTACGAAGGCCCTTCTAAGTAATTTAGGTTAAAAAATATAGACATGATACAAAAGATAAAAGCATTTGTAATTGGATTATTATTATGCACCTTTGCACAAGATATAATCGCACAAACAATCGGTAAAACAAAAACAGAAGATTACAAGGCCGATTTTGAAAAAAAGAAAGACATATCGGCTTACTTAGATTATGATGGCCCTCAAATACCAATTCAAATATTAAAAGCAGGTATATCAGATGAAATATACGAAATGTATCCCGAATTAAAAGAAAAACGTGTTGGTTTAGGTGTTGCCAATATTTCTATGGAATACTTGGAGAATTTAAATAGATTTATTTTTACTGAGGATAAAACAGAAATAAAGAACCGTATGGTTAAACAGTTTCAAGCGTCACAATCAGGTATTTCAGAAGATAAATTAGATGGCCGAGGTAAAATTAGATTAGCAAAATATTTTGTAACAATTGAGTGTTACGATTATTCAATATCTGAAGACGAAACGATTAATCTAAAAGACGGTATAAAAGATAATATGGTAACTCGTATAGGTCTTCAGGTTAGATTTACCGATGCGGAAACTGGAGCTATGTTTGGGGCGTCTGGATTAGGTGAAGCGACAACAAGAAGAGAATTAACTCTTTTATCTGATGCAACGATCGACCCAATTAAATTCAATCAATCAACAATTTCAATTGCAACTAAAAAGGCCTTAGACATCGCTTGTGCAAATATTCTTGACAGAATGATTAAAAAGGGCGTTTTTACAAAATAATAATTATTTAAATAGTAGTATAAAGGGGTTTAATTGCCCCTTTTTTTATATTTATAATAAAACGATAAAGTATGAAAACGTTATTAATTACATTATTATTCATTCCAACTATTATGTTAGGACAGGTTTCATCTTGGAGAAGTAATCCTCCTCAACCACAAAGAACTGAAACACCCAGAGTCCAACCAACAACCCCACAAAGAAATGATGTGAGTAGATGGAGAACACAAACAGAACCAATTAGACCTGGTCAAGCTGTTCCACAACAACCATTGGTTAGAAGATGGAGAAGTAATGTGGCAAACCCATATGGCTACTATTGGGGAGATTGGGGTTGGTATCAACCGTTTCCTTACATTTGGTATGACGATTTTGGATGGAGACAAAGAAGTGTAGTTAGAATATATGAAAACGGTAAAAAAGATACAATTAGAAAAGAAACAGTTTACACATCTTTTGGTATTGGACATACAAATAATAAACAAGCCTCTTTTTGGGGCGCGGTAGGAGGTAAAAAAAGTTATTTTATTTTAGATTATACAATGTCATATGATATTGATCAAAATCAATATTATCCATACGGTACAATTAATGAGGTAGATTTCACACTAAGTAAAAACGATTTTATTAAACAAGGTGCTTTATATCTTGGCGGAGGTAAAAGATTTGGTAAGTTAGGCGTTCATGGTATGATTGGATTTGGTAATGAGAATGTTAGATATCAAGGTAGAGACGCTCTTGGTGGTATATCATTTCCAAAATCAAATTCAAATTTCACAACATTTAAAATTGGTATTATTAGAGACTTCAAATTTTTTACAATAAAATTAGATAGAGATCCAATAAGAAATTATAACCAAGTAAGTGTTGGTTTCCATAATAAGTAATGAAAAAAATATTATTTTTTATTTTTATTTTTATTTCGATAAAGTCATTTGGCCAAACCTATACACAAACATTTATTGATAAATGTAGTGGGGAAAAAAAGGTTGCTACAACAACAATGATGAATGGTTATGCAACAGTATCTTTTTATAATCAAGTAAGGACATTTTCACCATTAGAGGTTCAGTCAGGGGTTGTACAAGCTTGGTTATTAACAACTAAGACCACTTATGAAGCAATTACATGTCCAGTAATAAATAACCCCATTGTACAACAAACGGTAACAAATGCTGCGGCACAAACGGCAGCAAATGCAGCATCATCAGCAGCTAGTAGTGCAGCTGCGGCGGCTAGTAGTTCAGCAAGTTCTGCAGCTAGCAGTTCTGCAAGTAGTGCTGCAGCAAGTTCAGCGGCATCAACACCGCCACCTATAACACCACCACCAGCTAGTAGTAGTTCAACGCCACCACCGGCTAGTAGTTCTTCTTCATCAAGTAGTTCTTCTTCATCAAGTAGTTCTTCATCTTCTAGTTCATCATCCTCATCAGAATCTAAAACAGAAACAAAAACAGAGGCTAAAACAGAATCTAAGTCTGAAAGTAAAAGTGAGTCAAAATCAGAAAGTAAAAGCGAGGAAAAAAAGGAAGAGTCTAAATCAGAAACTAAGGAAGAAAAGAAAGAAGAATCTAAATCAGAAGAAAAGAAGGAGGAAGAAAAGAAAGAGGAAAAAAAAGAAGAGAAGAAAAAAGAAAAAGCTGTTGCATCAAACCCTATGTTGTTATCCTCCGATTTGTCCGTTATTGAATCACCAGATGGTAGATGGTTACAATCGGCAACAGTTGGTGTATCAAAATCTTCATTAATGGGTGATGAAAGTTATTCTGCCAACGCGGTAATCATGAGTGATTTAAAAACGTTTATTGTCAGTGGTGGATATACTAAAATGGATTTTTCTAGTGGTAAGTTAAAAGCAATACATTCATATTCAACAGCCTTTGCATATCTAAATGGGGTATACATGAATTTGATGGGGTATACATACATTAAGCCAACAACAAAATATGGTGTGTTTGGATATAACGTTGGTTTAATAAATTTACTTATTAAGAACTCTACAGGTGGATATGATCATAATATGTCATCATCTGTTGTTGGATTTTGGACAAAACCATATCAGTACAATAAAAAATTAAGTATTTCACCACAGGTATTTACTATGTTCGCGCCATTATCTTGGAATAGTGTTACGGGCGGATCAACAGTAAACAGAAGTGTTGGGTTTTTATTAGGTTCTTCTTTTGATTATAAAATAACAAAAAGATTTGGATTCACAATAAACTATAAATTAAGCGGTAACACATCAGCAGGATCACCATTTTTAAGTAACTTTTTAATTGGATCAAGGATGATTTTATAAAATAAAAAAACCCTTGTAAAAACAAGGGCCTTTTTTGGCAAGAAATGACTAAACGCACTCTCTATACGTTTATGATACAATATAAATTATTTTTTATTTTTTGTCAAGCTTTTATACAAACTTATTATTTCAGAACATTTTTCATAATCTTCTATATCTTCAAAATATGGGATTACATGATCAATAAGAATATCGGGATCTTTTTTAGATAATTGAAATTCTGTTTTCCAGTCCATTATCTCACCTTTACTCAATAATAAGCTAGCATTAACAACAAATTTAATTTCTTTTTTTCTTGTTGTTATTAAATGTTTAAACGAATCAACAACACCACCATAAATTAATGGTTTGTTTTTATCTAAAAAATCTTCAAAAGAGTTATATTTTCCAGTTACGTGAACATCAAGTGTTTCTGGTTCGTTGGTGTTAGTTGTTCTCATTTTTAAATGGTTTTGAGTATGTTGGGTATAATAATTTCCAAATAGTTTGTTTAGGGTTTATCGAATCTAACATGTTAAATAAAATATTAGAGTGCCTATATTGTTTTGCTCTTAAAGCAAAGTCTTTTCTACTTAAATTTCGACCATTTAAATTTTCAAATATTTCTCTATAATCTTTTTCTATGTTTTCAAATCTTACTGTTAAATCACGGGCGGTTTCTTTTACCCAATTATTAAATTCATCCGGCACCTTTTCAAGTAATTCATCGAATGGTTTATTGTCTTTTAGGTATTCCCAAATATCTCTATTCGAGATGTTTGTTAGGATTCTGTGTAGGCGAATGTATTCGTCACCTTTTATTTTCATTCGAAAGCCATTCTTAAATCTGATTACATACCCTTCTTTATCGTTACTAATCTCTTCTTTAAGTAAATCATATCCTTCTCCCCATGTTTTATATAGGGTAACAACATTAATGTTTAAATTTTTTATTAGATTTTTTAATCTAATATCTTCATTATTATCGTTGTGTATATTAACCTCATCACCAGTTTTGGTGTGGATCATACCAAGTAAAATTAAATCTTCAAAATCATAGTTACAAACTATTCTGTTTTCTGGGTAAATAATTTCAAACAAATATGTGTAATCTTTTGCCAATCGATTGTAGTCATATTTCTCTAATAATTCTCGACCTTTAATTGCTTGTGGCGAAGTAAATGAACCACGTGTTGCTAATATCCATTCACCCTTTGTTTTTGGTGTTGGGTCATAATAAGTGTTATCAAAATCAGGTAAATTGTTTGGATCAAAGAATCTTTCCATACCCGTTTCATAATTGTTATTAAACCATATGTTATATCTTCTTTCATCAGTTAATTCTTCTTCATAATAAAAAAGAATACCTAATGAACCATCCATTTTTTCATATACCTCAAAATTTTCATTTGGTAAATCCTCAGGTTTATGTTCCTCATAATTGAAGAATTTCTTGAATGGTCTTGCAACAATTTCACCTTTAGTGTTTGTAACTAGCCCACGACATTGTATGGTAATATCATCCCATAGTCTCTCATATTGAACTCTTGGAGAATAATTCCAAATAGTTAAATCAAGAGTCGGGTGAGTTTGTTTATGCAACAAACCATCTTTGTAATATTTTTCTAATGTTGCTAACACAGTTCTTGAAAGGATTTTTTGATGGAGGATAAAGAGTCTTGGTAAACGATTCAATAAACTTACTCATTTACAATTTGATTTGAAACCTATTTTTCATTTGTTTGAGTTTGTCTTCCGGAACGTTGTGTATGTTTTTACTATCGTGCCTGTTTTCAACAATTAAAGTGTGAATTCGATATTTGTATCTTTCTGCCATTTCAAAATACGGTTCCATTTCCCACTCTTCAGTAAAAGTATTGGCAATAACAATTTTTGAAAATTCTAATTTCATTCTATCTGCACATATTTGTTGACAATTAATATGTGCCTCTTTAATTTTACTAGCATCAAAGTGGTAAACACCCTTATCATCAGTAAAATAATTGTCTGCAGAAATAATATCTGGTTTAGTCCCCTGATTTGAATGAAGTATTACTTCTGCCAATGTCGTTTTACCGGCGCCTGGCAGTCCTCTTAGTAATATTACATCACCGACCCATTCTTTTTCCATGCTACTTATCTTTATTAATAATTACTTCCAATTTCTTAATTCTAACGTCTAAAGACTTCATTTCGTCTCTATAATGGTTTACAATTGAGAGGACCATTAATAACATTAAAATGGTAACCACAAATAAAATAAAGGTATTAATTGTCTTGTTCATATCAATTATTATTAACTAAAGATAGATAAAAAAAACGGAAAAAAAAAATTACTTAGTTTCCCAATAACTTTTTCTAATTTTTCCACCAAGTTCTGAGTCATTTGGTGTGTTTAAAATTGTAGAAACGGGCACCAGTATTTGTTCCCTATTTGTACCAAGATTATAACATTTTTCACATAATTGGCCACATCCTTCAATATATCCATATCTCATGTCAATATGCTCATAAAATTTATAAGGGGTTTCTTCGCCACATAAAACGCACGTTTCAATTTTATCGGCTTTTTCTGTTTGTAAAACACAAGATAAATGATCGGTACCAACTAGATAATCATAATCAATATTAGAGGTGTCTTTATTACAAATGCTGCATACATATTTTTCCATATTAGTAGTTTATAAACTAAAAATAAGTAAAAAATATAAATTAAGGAATATTTTATTGTACTTTTAAAAGAAAAGGGCCGAATTAACGGCCCCTTTGCTATTTTACCTCTGTAGAACTTGTAGTGTCTACCGCTGCTTTCGTAGAATCAACTGCAATTACAGCAGATGTGTCAGCTTGAGTACCGGTTGAATCTGTTGCTTCATTTGTGGTAGATCTTGAACCACATGCTGTTAGTGTAAGTACTACACCAATCGCAAAAATAATTGTATATTTCTTCATATAGGTTAAATATAAGGAAAAAAAATGATAAAAAAAACCCCAACGAGAAGTTGGGGTTTAAGGTCTTTCGGCGGGTTCAACTCCGCTTACTTTTTGGAAAAAAACGAAAGGTAATCGACAAAGAGAACCTATAGACATATAAATATATGTGATTTTGGTAAAAAGCCACATATTTAGTTAAAAATTATATAATCTTCGTTTTTATCAATAATTTTTCTTTAAATGTAATTTTTAGGGGTGTGTTTTCTTTAATATTACCCTTTAAAATTTCATCACTAAGAAAATCTTCACAAAGAGATTGAATAATTCTTTTGATTGGTCTGGCTCCATACTGCTCATCTTTGTTTCTTTTAGCAATTTCACTCATAACACTAGCATCGAAGGTAATAAAATATTTTTTCTCATTTAAACGATCTGTTAAACGATCCATTTCAAGTTTTATAATCTTCTTAATTGCTTCTTCACCTAATGGATTAAATAAAACTATATCATCGATTCTATTCAAGAACTCAGGATTGAATTGTTGCTTAAGCGATTTCTGAATAATTGTTTTTTTAACTTCATATTGTTGATTCTCACTACTACTAGTATTAAACCCAACACCACCACCAAATTCTGATACTTTTTTAGCACCAATATTTGATGTCATAATAATCAATGTATTTGTGAAGTTTACTTTCCTACCAAATGCGTCGGTTAAATGACCTTCGTCTAGTATTTGTAACAATAAATTAAACACATCCTTGTGCGCCTTTTCTATCTCATCAAATAAAATCACAGAAAACGGATTATTCTTAATTTTTTCTGTTAATTGACCACCCTCTTCATAACCAACATAACCTGGAGGTGACCCAATCAATCTAGATACCGTATGCTTTTCCATGTACTCACTCATATCAACACGAATAACATTATCTTCTGATCCAAAAATCAATTTAGATAATGTTTTTGCTAGATATGTTTTACCAACACCGGTAGAACCAAGAAATATAAAAGAACCAATTGGTTTTTTGCTATCTTTAATTCCAACCCTATTTCTTCTAATTGATTTAGATATTGTAGTAATCGCTTCGTCTTGGCCAATAACCCTTTCTGATAATTTAACTTCTAAATTTATTAAATTAGAAACCTCATTACTATCCATTTTAGAAATTGGGATACCAACCATACTCGATACCATATCATAAACATCATCAACACTAACTGGTATTAACGAATCGTTTTGTTTAGCTAACCATTTAGCCTTTTCATCATCTAATTTTTTGATGACCTTTTTTTCTTCGTCTCTTAGTTTTGCGGCTTCTTCATAAACTTGTTTTTTAACAACTTCATGTTTCTTTTCTTTAATTGTTTCAATTTCTTTTTTTAATTTCTCAATTATTTCAGGGACCTTTGTTACAACACGCTTTTCTGAACCTAATTCATCTAAAACATCAATAGCTTTATCTGGAAATTGTTTATCTGTCATAAATCTTCCTGATAATCTTACTATTGTTTCAACAACCTCATCACCATATGATACTTTATGAAATCCCTCATATGATTTTTTTAAATTTTTTAAAATCTCAACCGTTTCGTCTTCAGTTGGTTCTTTTAAAATAATTTTTTGAAATCTTCTTACTAGGGCACCGTCTTTTTCAATATGTTTTTTGAATTCATCAAATGTTGTTGCACCAATACATTGCATTTCACCTCTTGCTAATGCAGGTTTTAAAATATTAGCCGCATCCATTGAACCAGAAGCATTTCCAGCGCCAACCATCGTATGTATTTCATCAATAAAAACAATAACATCGGGATTTTCCTGTAATTCATGTAAAATGGCTTTAATTCTCTCTTCAAATTGACCTCGATATTTTGTACCTGCGACTAACGAAGTTAAGTCAAGTGATACTAATCTTTTATCAATTAGATTAGATGGGCAATCTCCCTTAGATATCATTAATGCCAGTTTTTCAACTAATGCAGATTTACCAACACCAGCTTCACCAACAATAATCACATTATTTTTTTTCTTTCTTGAAAGGATTTGCGCAATTCTTTTAACTTCTTTATCCCTACCAATAACTGGATCAATTTTATCTTCTTCTGCTAACTTAATTAAGTCTCTAGAAAAATTGTCTAATATTGGTGTGTTTGAATTAACTCTTTTGTTTTTAGGGTTAGTTCTGGGGTTTTCTTCATAACCAAATTCTACTGCCATATACTATCTTTTAAGTTTAACACAAACATACGTAAAAAAAGTTAAAAAACAAAGATATGCTTCAGACAAGATGGCATTGTGTTTAAAGCATTCTTGACATTATGTCATAAAAAATTAAATGGAATAAAAATTGTTTAATACTCAACAAATAAAATAAAACTATATGATTACATTATTTAAAGATCCATTCTTCGATGCGTTTGATAAAGTATTAGATGCATCTCGCTACAATGTTAGCCCACAAACTAATATTCACAAAACAGAAAGTGAATATAAAATCTCAATGTCAATACCTGGTTTAACCAAGGATGACTTAAAGATTACCATAAAAGATGGTGTTTTAAGAATCTCTTTTGAAAAGGATGAGAAAAACGAAAGAACACATTTCATTGGTAATTTTATAAAATCTTATACAATACCTGATGATGTTAAAGAAAAAGATGTTATGGGTAATGTTGAGAATGGTGTATTGACATTGACACTACCAATCGATAAAAAGAAATCGATTGAGAGGCTCATTTCTCTTAATTAAACGTGACCCCGATAATATCGGGGTTTTCTTTACTATTTATAATAAATAGAAATCATGAATAAATTAGAAATGAAACGTAAGCACATTGAAGAAGCTAACATTTTACTGGACAAAAGGTCTAAAGAAGTTAACAATAAGGTGACTGCAGTTAGAGACACAACAAAAAAAGACCAGTTAAAAGACAAATTAATGAGTCAATTGAAAACCGGTAGTGGAAATTCCTTTGGTTTGGTGAAATAAATTAAAACCCTCAATATTGAGGGTTTTTTATTTGGTATTTATTAGTTATATTATATTATAACAATAACACTATGGCTATACTATCAGAAAGGATCGAAGGTAAAAATATATTCGTCGATATTAAATCAACTAATATTAAATCAGCATCATATAATACAGAAAGTAAAATATTGACAGTTGTATTCAATAATGGGACTATTTATGAATATTCAGATGTGTCTTGGGAATTGTTCACCAAATTTAGAATGGGTGATTCACAGGGAGCATTTTTAAACGCTAAAATAAAGAATACACACGCGTACAAAAAGGTAAGTTAATGAAAAATCTAGTAGACGAACTTTTAGAATTATCAGATCCAGAAACAGACAGTAAGATTATTAAGTCATTTCAACTTAAAGATACTTTATGTCCAACCATTTTTGATAAGTCAGAAACTGGTGAATATGTGATAAGTAAAGAGGTTTCGGATAAGTTACTTGAAATAACAGATTCTTTTATTGACTTTTTGGGTGTTAGCTTTTTTATACATGATGTTATCTTAACGGGCTCATTAGCTAACTATAATTGGTCAGAATACTCAGATGTTGATTTACATATACTAATAGATATGGATGAGATTAATGATGGTAATACGAATTCGGTTGCTATGCATGACATCGTTAAAGAGTTTTTTGATGCTAAGAAGAACGTGTGGAATGAAAAACATGACATTAAGATAAAAGGATTTGATGTTGAGATATATGTTCAAGACGTTGACGAGGAGCATGTTTCATCTGGTGTTTATTCGGTTTTAAACAACGAATGGGTTGTTGAACCATCACTAAAAAAGGAGAGCATAGACGCTAATAAGATATTAGAAAAGGGTGAGTTTTTTGCAAAAAGAATTGATCAACTGATTGATTATCACCAGGATGGAAAAGATGTCGATAAGATGGCTATAGACCTTAGAGACAAGTTTAAAAAATTTAGAAAAAGTGGATTAGAGACTGGTGGGGAATACTCATATGAGAACTTAACTTTCAAACTATTAAGAAGAAATGGGTATATCGAGAAGTTAATGGATCTTAGAAATAGTATTTCAAACAAAAAATTATCCCTATCATAATTGTTATCAGTATTTTTTTCCTTTTCCTCTGTATTTATAGGATAAGAATAAGCTTATTTTTAATTTAAAAACAATGGGAGATATTAAACCTATCGGTAGTGAGAAATTACAAGGGGATGAGAAATTCAAAAGAATCCTCGAATTAACATACTACAATCAAAAATCGTCAAACCAAAAAACATCCAAAGCTGAATTAGTTAAGGAGGGTAAAAATGGTGTTTATGGAATCGTAAGAGAGAAAGACGGTTACTATGTAAAAAAAGGATTGAACGAATCATCACTAGATTATATTGGTGGTATGTTCATGAAAAATAAAAACAAATTTAGTTCATATAGTGAAGCCCTTAAGAGATTAGAACTCATTAAAGGTCAAGAATCTATGAATGAAGATATTACCAAGTATGTCCTAAAGACAAACAAACCAACACAAGAAATGCCAAGCCCAGAGCCTGCTGTTGATAGTGCACCAGCACCGTCAATGCCACCATCTGATAGCGAAGCACCTGTTGATTCAATGGACGCGCCTATGCCGGATTCTGAAGTTGAACCAGAGGCTATGAGCCCAGAAGAAAGTAAGCGTTCTGATTATATGGCTGAGATTCAAAAGTTTTCAGGTAAATTAGGTCAAGAACTTAGAGATCAACAACCTAAAATGGAAAGTGATGATATCAAATATGTTTTAAATATGATCATTTCAGCTGTTGATTTAGATAAGCTAGAAGAAGATGATATTGAGGAGATTTCTAAAAAGTTTGAAAGAGATGAAGAAGAGGGAATGGATTCCGAGGAAATGCCGGCTGATGATGAAGGTCCAGAAGCGGAACCAGAATCTGATGAGGTAGTACCTGCACCTGAAGATGATTTAGCTGAAAGAATGTCTAAATTAGAGGAACTTATCAATACCAAGTTTGGTGAAGATGAGAGTCAAGAAGTTGCTTTAGATGAAATATATTTTGATTTTGAAGATGGCGAAGATGAGGAAACTTATGATAGTCATTTAACAAAAGATGATGAAGAAGAAAATGCAAAATTAGATATTACACACGAATTATCAGATATCAATGAAGCAATTAATACTACACTAAGTAAATATTTTGAGTAAATGTACCTTCTATATATTAACGAGTTAGGTCAAGACTATAAAGGCCAAAGACAATATGAATTTATCTTTGGTAATGATCCAGATACGTTAGTTGAAGAATGGTTTATAATTCCATCTGCCGGTAGGGCGATACCACCAGAAGTAGAATCAATTGATTTAGTTGGTTTACTTAAGAATTCTGATTTAAAACTTGAATTAGTACAGAATTCTGATTATTTTGGTGTTATCGATGCGGTTGATGGAATTGTTGCATTAGGGTGGGAAGCTTTCGATATTGAAGCAGAAGAAAGACCAATAAGGATTTCATTTCATTTTGCTGAAGAATTAGAAAGTATAACACAGAAATTAGCAACTAAGGGTCTTAGATTAATTAATGAAGAAATTAAATATAAATTAAAATGAAAAGAGCGGAAACAATAGAGAAACTTATTAAAGAAGGGTTCTCAGAAAAAACATTAGTTAAATTTAATGATAATCAGTTAAAGAAATTTGCTGATAAAATATTAAAGGAGGCTCAAAATGTTACAACAACTAAAACCGTATATAACAGTAAAGACCCAAAAGATATTGCAGCACTAAATGCCGCGTTAAAAAATCCGGATGCATTGAAAAATCAACCAGCGGAAGTTAAAGAAGGTGAGGATGAAAGGTTTGTTGGTTGCTCATCAATTGGAGTAAAGTCTCCAGGTATGTGTGAAAAAGCCACAAAAAAACCTGTTGTTTCATGTGCTAAAATGGGTATTAAAACCCCTGGTTATTGTTATGTTGATAATAAAAAACCTGTTAGCAAAATGCAACCTACAGCAGATACTAAACCTTCTATAAATTTAAAAAGTATTAACGAGTTTGTTAATAATGTTGTTGCTAAGAAATATCACACACTTACAACTAAATCTGAGATTATCGAAATGGTTAAGTTGAAAATGAATAAGGTGGTATCTGAAGATTTAACTGAAAAAAAATTATCAAAATTACCTGAGTTCTTATCATTCGATTCTATCGTGTCTGCGGGTAAGCCAGAAGAGGCGCCAGTACAACCGGAAGTAATTCCTGATACACCAACAAGAGAAAAACCAACAAGAGAAGATGATCCTAGAAAAAGACCATTTAGAAATCCAAATGAAGAACCAGCTGCAGATCCAGATCCAAAAGCAAAAATAAGAAAATTAAATAGACCTAAAATGTCTATGGCCGCAGAATAATTTTAACTATGAAATTAACAAAAAAAGCGTTATTATTGAGATTAAGTGAAAACCTTAACGAAATGCCAATGACATTTGATACACCAGATAGTAGACCTAATCCTGATATTGAAAGGGATTTAGCAAACAGGGATCATACATTTAAAAAAGTTAACTTCCCTAAGGATGTTGAACAACCAAATTCAAATTTTGAAGAATTATTAGCATCTAAACGTTACAAACAAATTGTTGACAATGTTAGACAAAATTTAGGTATGTCATTGGGTGTGGGTGATGAAACAACTTCCACATTAAAAAACACAATGGGGCAAGCTCAGTATGAGGTATCACGTATTGAATCAAGACATTTAAGAGAGTTAGAAGCATTGGCTATTGAGCTAGTGATGAAAGAATTGGGTGTTGAGGAAGGTGATATTGTTTATGAAGCGAGGATTGAACTACCATCTAATTCGGGGTTTAAGAACTCACCTACAGGTGAAATGGAACCAGAGGAAGTCGAGTTGGAAAAAGAACTCGCCGATGAATTAGATGATTTCACACTAGAACGAGCAAAAAGAAGAATGATAAACGCCATGATGCAAGGTGCGTCAACTAAGGGTCACTTTATGTTTCATTATGCATCAGAAAAATTACAACAAATAACCGGACAAGCAAATAGATTAATACCATTGTATGGTGCTTTAATGTCAGCAGCAGATGCTATGTTATGGCAAGAAAGTAACAGAGGTTTAGGTGTTGGTGGAGGTGGCGGAACACCACAAGTTGGAGGTAAAGAAAAAGCCTATCCAAATGAAAACCCACCAAGAGTTGTTGCAACAGCAATTAACTTTCCAATATTGGTTCATGAATTAATTAAAGGAACATATGAAGTTATTTCAGCTCTACATGGTCAACCAAAAGATAAGGATTTGGCTAGAAGAGTGATGGATAAGGAAGATAGTAAAAACAAAGAAATTTGGGATTTTAGATTGGGCCCCGCAATATGGGATATGATTAAAGATTCATTTCCAGAAGAAACGGTCACAGATGAAGATAAATCTGGTATTCAGTTACTTATGTTTCAAACAATAATATCTAAACCAGCTAAAGAATTTTTAGTTTTCATGCGAGAAGTTCTTTCTAATACCGAAACAGGTAAAAGATTAATGAATTCATTATATGATATGATTAACGGTGAAATAAATGACTATGATTATAAAGTAGCCATGAATGCTTTTAATGAAGAATTAGAAACAACGTCAGAGAATACAGATGATGACGATCTCCTAGATTTAGATTTCCTTAGTGATCTGGGGATAGATAAACCAAGAGATTAACTTAAAGTGGTCAATTTGACCACTTTTTTCATATTTATATATATGAGTCAAAAAATAGAACAATTAAAAGAGTATGCTCGCATAATAAAAGATACTCCATACGCACTTAAAACATATCTTCAAACCTTTGATAATACACAGAGAAAGTTTGTACCATTAGAGTTGTTTCCGGATCAAATACAATTATTAAAAGATTACGAAACATATAACGAGAATATCACAAGAAAATATCGTCAAGCTGGTGTTACAACAGTAACGGCCGCATGGTTATCAAAAAAATTACAATTAGCAAAACCAGAAAACCCAGAAAGGGTTTTGATTATCGCAAACAAGCGTGATACCGCAATTGAGATGGCGAATAAAGTTCGTCACTTTTTAGATCAATGGCCAGAATGGATTAATGTGGGGTTTTCACCAGATAAAAATTCAGAAAGTAGATTTAGGTTAAATAACGGATCAGAGGTAAAAGCTGTGGCCACATCTGCGGATGCTCTTCGTGGTTTTACACCAACGATATTAGTATTTGATGAGGCCGCGTATATTGAGGCTGGAGATGACTTCTGGGCGGCTTCTATGGCCTCGTTATCAACCGGTGGTAAGATTATATTAATCTCAACGCCAAATGGCTACGATCCAATTTATTACGGTGTTTATGAACAAGCAATAAGAGGTATTAATGATTTTCATATAACCGATTTAAGATGGTTTAAAGATCCTAGATATACTAAAGATTTAGTTTGGATTAAAGTTCCCGATATTGTGCATTACATGTTGAACAGAGAACAATATAATGATGATGAGATTATTTTAAAGGAATTTGATATAACAAAATACCAAGAATTAATGGATGAGGGTTATCAACCATATTCAAATTGGTTTGAGTCCATGTCCAAAAAATTCAAATATGACAAAAGAAAAATAGCACAAGAACTTGAATGTGATTTCTTGGGTTCCGGTGATAGCGTTATACCAAATGAAACAATGGAAAAAATCGCTAAAACAATGGTTAAAGTACCAAAAGAAAAATATATGCAAGGTTTGCTTTGGCAATGGAATGAACCAGTTCAGGGTCATAGATATATTATGGGAGTTGATGTTAGTAGAGGAGATAGCGAGGATTTTTCATCAATTAATATTATTGATTTTGATGAAAGGGAGCAAGTTGTTGAATATGTTGGTAAAATGCCACCAGATGATTTAGCATCTGTCGCTTATAAATGGGGTGTATTATATGATGCGTTTATTGTAATTGATATAACAGGTGGTATGGGTGTTGCAACATCAAGAAAATTGCAAGAAATGAATTATAAAAACTTATTCATTGATGGTATTAATACCAAGAATGTTTGGGAATATAATGCAAAAGCAATGGAAAAAATACCTGGTATTAATTTTAACAATAAAAGAACACAAATAGTTTCAGCATTTGAGGAACAATTGAGACATGATTTTATTGTTAGATCACATAGGCTTTTAAATGAACTCAATACCTTTGTTTATATAAATGGTAGACCGGATCACATGAAAGGACAACATGACGATTCTATTATGAGTTTAGCAATTGCGTTATATGCTGGAGAGATATCGTTTACACAATTAGTTAGAAATGAACAGCAAAACAAAGCAATGTTAGATTCTTGGGTTATGTCTGAAAGAACATATCAATCGCCACAAACAGAAACATACTCATATGGTACTAGCTTTGATCAGGTTGGTATGATGCAGATTGATAGTTCACCATATGCTAAGAGTAATACTAACGGAACGCCAGCAAAAGAACAGTACAATCAATATTCTTGGTTGTTTGGAACAAATAAAAAGGCTTTATAATTCAATAAAAATTGATTAGATTAATTACAATAGTATTTATATAGTATGGCGAATCAAGATTTGACAGTTTTTCAGAAATTAACTAAAATATTCGGCTTTCAGAATAAAGGAGAGCAGAGCCCATCTTTTAACTTTTCGAGAGAAGAGTTACTTAAGACCGATGACCCAGTTGAATTTGAAAAAGCAAGATTACAAGCACAACAATCCCAGTATCTTTTTGATAAGTGGGCTAAATTGGATAATTCATTATATAACCAATCGGTATATTATGAACCAAACAGATTAGCAGCTTATTATGATTATGAGTCTATGGAGTTTACTCCAGAGGTATCTGCCGCGTTAGACATTTACGCAGAAGAATCAACAACAGTTTCAGAAAAGGGATATATTTTAAATGTGTACTCTGAATCAAAAAGAGTAAAAAATGTTTTAATAGATTTATTTGAAAATAGATTAGATATTAACACTAACCTACAAATGTGGGCTAGAAACGTATGTAAGTATGGTGACAACTTTGTTTATCTAAAGAGTGATCCAGAAAGAGGTATTGTTGGTTGCCAACAATTACCAAACATTGAAATTGAAAGAATTGAGGGTGCACAATCAAAAAATCCAACTGCTGGCGATATAAAATCTCCGATTCGCGAATTGCGATTTCAGTGGAAAAACAAGGATATGGAGTTTCAATCTTGGGAGCTTGCTCACTTTAGATTATTAGGTGATGATAGAAAGTTACCCTACGGTACTTCTATGTTAGATAAGATTAGAAGAATTTGGAAACAACTTTTACTTGCTGAAGATGCTATGTTAATTTATAGAACATCAAGGGCACCTGAAAGACGCGTATTTAAAATATTTGTTGGAAACATGGATGATAAAGATATCGAACCATATGTACAACGTGTTGCAAATAAATTTAAAAGAGATCAGGTAGTAGATAGTAGAAACGGTCAGGTGGATATGAGATATAACCAAATGGCTGTTGATCAGGATTATTTTATTCCTGTTCGTGATCCTGCAGCTCCTAGTCCAATTGAAACATTAGCTGGCGCACAAAACTTAGGTGAAATTGCGGATATCGAATATATTCAAAAGAAGCTATTGGCAGCACTTCGTATTCCTAAGGCATTCTTAGGTTTTGAAGAGGTTGTTGGTGATGGTAAGAATCTTGCATTAATGGATATTCGTTTTGCAAGAACCATTAATAGAATACAAAAGTCTTTAATACAAGAGTTAAATAAAATAGCATTAATTCATTTATATCTTTTAGGTTTAGAAGATGAATTAGAGAATTTCACATTAGGTTTAACAAACCCATCTTCACAAGCAGATTTATTAAAGGTCGAGCAATGGAAAGAAAAAGTTACCTTATACAAAGACGCCACTTCAGATCAATCTCAAATTGGTATATTACCAGTATCACATACTTGGGCTAAGAAAAACATTCTTGGTATGAGTGATAATGAAGTATTGTTAGATTTACAACAACAACGTCTTGAAAGAGCTATGGGTACCGAATTACAAAACACAGCACAAATTATCAGAAGATCTGGTGTATTTGACGAAGTGGATAATAAATATGGTATACCTGAAGAGGAAAGAGCTAAGATAGAAGCACAGGCACCAGAAGGTGGTGAAGAGGGTGCATTAGGTGGTATGTCATCACCTACCCCAGCGGCCGCGCCATCTGGAGAACCATCAGAACCATTAAGTGAAAGAAAGAAATTTAGTAAGATTAGAAGTGTTTTAGGAGAATCTCAAGAAAATGATGATTTGTTTAATCTTGAAAAGGCACAGAAGAATATTTATGAAATAGAGAATAAATTGAACGACATTTTAAACGATTAAAAATGAACAAATTCGGAACGATTAAAACCAAAATGTTAACTAAAATAACTGAATCTTATTCTAAACAAAATAAGAATGAAGTAAAAGATATGTTAAACACAATTAAAGAAAACAAAGCATTTAAAGAAATGTATTTGTTTTATGAAGAAATTGAGAATAAATATTTTGACAATAAAGAGATCGCGATACTATATGTTGAGGGATTAAATACATATTTTGGTCAACCAATGGGTAATTGGAATGATTTAAATGTCTTTTGCGAATCACTACATAAAAAATTGGGGGATATTAAAATTGAAACTAACGAACTATATGAATCTTTAGATATATTATCTGAAAAAGATTCATTATCAAATATTGAAAAAAAGGTTATTGCAAAAAAGAAACTAGTTGAACATTTAACAACAAAAAAGTCAGTAAAAACCATTGTTGAGGATAGTACATATACAGCAAATGAAAATTTGTTGCATGCGGTATTAGTAAACAATTTTAACACATTATATGAGAATACATTATCTCAAGAAGATAAAGAAGCTCTTAAAAACATATTAGTATTAAATGGTGAGGAGTTGGTAACAAAAACATCTGAACTAAAAGAAGCTATCCTTACTAAGGTTCAAAATATACTATCAGAATCTAAGGATACTGATTTAGGTGTAAAACTTGAATCAGTTAGAACTGAGGTTACCACAATGGAACCATCAAAATATAACTACTACAGATTAACACAATTAAAAAATGGTCTTGATTAATTCAGACCATTTTTTAACTTTTCCACATAAACGGCTTTTAATACTTCGGCTCTTCTTTTAACTGAAGGCTTAACAAACTTTTCTCTTTCCCTTAGTTTTTGGATTTGTTTAGTTTTTTGTACTTTACTTTTGTAACTTTTAAGAGCAGATTCAATGCTCTTTTCTTTTTTCATGTCAATTATAATCATAATTTATAAATATTTTTATTTAAATTTTTGGAATATTAAGAAATTTTTCTTATTTTTTACTATATCACCATAATATAAGTAAAATTATGAAAAAAATTAATGAAAATTGGAAAATTTATTCCATTAGAAGACCACAAGGATGTAAAAGTTGGTTATGGAACAGTAGATTTTAAAAATCTAAAGACCATTTATGTAAAAATGAATGCCTGGGTAGAACCAGATAATGAAAACGAAAATTTTGATAAAACAATCTCTAAAGCAAGAAAGAAGATAAAAGACTTCATTCGAGACTATAATTTAGGTGAAAACTTTAAAAAAGAAAGTATTGTAGATTTAGACATTAGAACAAAGGGAATTAAATTAAATAAAAGGTCATTTATGAATCTAGAGATCACTTTATTTGTTGATAAATTTTTTGATGTTAAGAGTATTTTAATTAAGAATTTACTAAAAAAATTCACTAGTGAGTCAATAGATCTGTGTTTAGGGGATAAAACATTATTCAATTTTAATAAAACTAAGATTTGATTTAATTATCCTTGTATTTATATGGTATATTAATATATCATAATGAAAGTATTAGGGCCTAATGAATCTGGAAGAGGACTATTGATTGAGTATGACGCAGGTCACATATCTCCAGAAGAGTTAAAAAACAAAAACATAATAACAGAAATACAGAATAAGGATACTGATCAAGATCTTATTCTGTATGCTGTTTTACAAAAATATGATACCCCCAATAAGAACGGAAGGATTTATCCTGAATCGTTACTTAAAAGGGAAAATGACAAGTATCAACAAATAATCAGTAAAGGTTCGGCACTTAACGAACTTAATCATCCATCATCATCACTTATTGATTTAGATAGAGTTTCCCACACAATTACAGAAACGTGGTGGGATGGTAGAACCCTAATGGGTAAAATTAAAATATTAACATCTCCAGGTTGGAAAAAAATGGGGATTGTTAGTTGTAAAGGTGATCAAGCAGCCATGCTACTTATAAATGGCGTTACATTAGGTATTTCTTCAAGAGGCGTTGGTTCATTAAAACAAATAAAAGGACAGAACATTGTACAAGATGATTTTGAATTGGTTTGTTTTGATTTGGTATCATCACCATCAACACCAGGAGCTTACGTCTTTCAAGACATGGCTGATAAAGATAAATTCAACGAAACTATTGAAGAAAAGCCAACAATGGATAACAGATTAAAAAAATTAATGGGTAACCTAGACACTTTTCTTAAGAGATAAACAATAAAACATTAAAAAATCATCTATTTTGATATTAAAAAAGAGATTTTTTTAATTACGTACATATTTATATAGTAAATCAAACAAAAATAATGAGCGAAAAATCGATTTTAGAACAAGCACTACTTCAAGTTAATACACTTGAAGAAGCAGTAAAGCAAAATGCAAAAGGTATACTTTCTTCAGTAATGAAGCAAGAACTAAACGAATTGCTTAAAGAATCAGAAGAAGAGGAAGAAGCAGCAGATGCTGTTGATCCTGAAACAGAGGAAAACGACATGTCAGAGCAGCCAGCAGATGATGAAGATGCAGCTGATGATGAAGATGAAATCCCCTCGATAAATGATGAACCATCAAAAGATATCGATGGTGAAGACGAAGAAGAAGAAGACGATGAGTTTTCTACTGACGACGAATCACCTGAAATGGAAGACGATGAGTTTCCATCTATGGATGATATGGCATCAGATGATGACGATACATTAGACATGACAGGAGCCGCAGATGATGAGGTTCTAAAGGTGTTTAAAGCAATGTCAGATGAAGATGGTATTATCGTTAAAAAAGATGGTAACAACATTGAACTTACAGATGCTGATGATGAGTACATTATTAAGTTAGCAGAATCAGAAGAAGAGGAAGAAGAAGAAATGTCTGAAGACTCTTATCAAGAAGGCGCTAAAGATGATGTTGCAGACGAAGAAACTATCTATGAGATTGAGTTAGACGACGAAGACGAAGAAGAAATGTCTGAAGAAGATGTTCCTGCTGAAGAGGAAGTTGGCGAAGCTGCTCATACTAAGTGGAACGTACATGGTGGTAAAAGAGCTGGATTAACAAGCAAAAAAGTTTTTGCGGCCGGTGCTAAAAATGAAACAAAAAAAGCATCAAAAGCAATTAACGAAGAAGTTGAAAATCTTAGAAAACAAAATGGCGAATATAAAAAAGCGTTAATTCTGTTTAAAGATAAATTAAACGAAGTTGCTGTATTCAACGCTAACCTTGCTTATGCAACTAGACTATTTACTGAACATTCAACAACAAAACAGGAGAAATTGAATATTTTGAAGAAATTTGATTCAATCTCTACTATAAACGAATCTAAAAATCTTTACAATTCTATCAAAGCAGAATTAGACACTAAAAAACCAGTGACTGAGACTGTAGCAGGTAAAATTGCTAATACAGCATCAACATCTTCTTCTCAAGAAGTTTTATCTGAGTCAAAAGCTTACGAAGCCCCTCAGTTTAAGAGAATGAGAGATTTGATGAGTAAATTAAATAAATAAAAAAAAACTAAAACCAAATATTAAAAATGGGAGCATTATTAGAATCAGGTATGGTAGGTAACATCGGTTTAAAACACCTTAGAGTTATCAAAGAAGATACCATCAAAAAATGGGATGACTTAGGATTCCTAGAAGGCCTAGACGGTCATCAAAAAGATAACATCGCGCAATTGTATGAAAACCAAGCGTCTTACTTAATCAACGAAGCAGCAGTTTCTGACGCTTCTGGTTCTTTCGAGACAGTGGTATTCCCAATTATCCGCCGTGTATTCTCTAAATTATTAGCAAACGATATCGTTTCTGTACAAGCAATGAACTTACCAATTGGTAAATTGTTCTACTTCGTACCTAAAATTCAAGAAAGACAATCAGGCGCACACACTGCACCTTATGGTATGCCAGGTAATTCTGACGCATCTACCTTAGGTTATAGCACTGGTACCAACGATCCAAGAAGTTTATATGATCGTTTTTACGAAGCAAATGATGCTGCTGATACTGGTATCTATGATTATTCTAAAGGAGCTTACTCTGCAGTAACTTTAACAGGTGCTACAGTTGTAACTTTCGCTAACGGAGCAACTACAGATGTAGCTAACGCTAACGTAACAGGTACTTCAGTTTCTGACTTAATCATTAAATTCACAGGATTTGCAAAAGATGGTCAAGGTAAATTAATCGGGCCAAATGGTTCTGTAATGGATACTGAAGATTTCTTAGCTTCTGCTGTAGTTAACTACGCAGGTGTAGCAAGAAACTTTAACATTGTTACACAAAAATATGGTAAAGGTATTGTTGAATATGGTCAAAAATCAACTTCAGCATCATATCCTTCAGGAAGATACCAAGATATTTGTGATGAAGAAGGTACAATTTACATAAAAGTAGATTTACAATCTTACAGCGCAACTTCAGGTTTCTCTAACCTTACTGTTCCTTCAGGTTTCACTTCAGCTGGTGTAACATTAGTTTTCAGAGTTTACGATTCATTAGAATTTGAAGATCAAATTGGTGAAGTATCTTTTGATTTAGCTTCTGTAACAGTTTCTGTAACTGAAAGAAAATTAAGAGCTAGCTGGTCTCCAGAATTAGCACAAGACGTTTCTGCGTTTCATAACATCGATGCTGAAGCTGAATTAACAGCTTTATTATCTGAGCAAATCGCTGCTGAGGTTGACCGTGAAATTTTACGTGACCTTAGAAAAGGTGCTGCTTGGACTGCTAAGTGGGATTATAACGAGTGGAAATATGGTGCAACTGGAAGCACTCCGTTCATGGGTTATACTCAGAAGGATTGGAACCAAACATTGGTTACTAAAATTAACCAATTATCAGCTCAAATTCACAAGACTACATTAAGAGGTGGTGCAAACTGGATCGTTGTTTCTTCAGAAGTTTCTGCAGTATTCGATGATTTAGAGTATTTCCACGTATCTAATGCAGGTCCAGAGCAAGATCAGTACAACATGGGTATCGAGAAAGTTGGTACACTTGCTGGACGTTATCAAGTATACCGTGATCCATACTTACCAGCAGGTAAGATCCTTGTAGGTCACAAAGGTAAGTCACTATTAGACGCAGGTTATATCTACGCTCCATATGTGCCGTTACAGTTAACTCCAACAATGTACAATCCATTTAACATGACTCCGATCAAAGGTATCATGACACGTTACGCAAAGAAAATGGTGAACAACCGTTACTTCGGTGTAATCAACGTAAGTGGTTTACAAACGTTCGATATGAATACTTTAAGATAATCTTAAAATTATCATAATAAGAACCCTCACAGAAATGTGGGGGTTTTTTATTTTTATAAAATTCCTTATATTTGTGTTTATGGGTGAAATTGTAGATTATAGTAAACTTAGATTAGATGTCCTTGAAAAAATGATATACCAACGAGGTATTGACTGTAAATTGAAGAAGGATGAAATGATAAGAATGCTTAAACTATATGACGAGGGTAAGTATGTGGAGCCAATGTTGGAAACCACCTATGACAAATATGAAAGTGGGTTTACTATAGGCATTGATTTAAAAAATCATATACAATTGGTACAAATGGGTAAATTGGTTGAAAAAAAAGAAGCTAAGAGATTAAATCGTTATGCTTCTGGTAGGGTCTATTACTGGGGCCCAAATAAGCTCATTTAAGAGACTTTCTTTTGATTCTTGACCTCTTCATGGCTTGGCTCAAGATAAGCCTCAATTAGGTCATGAAACTCCCTATAAACATCTGCTTTGTTTTCTGGTGTAATCTTTAAAACATATTTATTGGTTCTGGTTATATCTAACATCTCATTTACGTCTGTAGTAACCACATCAGCATCCTTTATTGAATCTTCAGCATAAAAAGAGACACCATCTTCAAATAATTGGGTATCATCATCAAATTCTCTGTATGATTCTTCCCAAGAATCTTCATCTTCAAAATCCGGATCATCATCATTTACCCAATGGTAATCCCCTTGATAATACTCATGTGGAACATCCTCAATATCAATAATATACGTTTCTTTAGTTTCTTTTTTTCTTACTAATGCTAATCCCATACCATAATCACTATATGTGATTAAAACATCATATATTGGCGTTCTATCATCATATGCATCATCAACAAATCCGAAACCATCACTATATGACTCAAGTAAATTTTTTGCTATATTAACTAAACTAATCATTACCAAGTTTTACATGCCCAATAACGAGGCTTCCAACGTGGGCCAGGATTAGCGCAATTGTGTCTCGCTCTAAAAGACTTACGTCTTGCAGGGTTATTTTTTTTAATTACCATTCTTTTACCTTTAGCAGATTTACCACCAAAACCAAAGTTTACTTTTACAACCTTACCCTTATCATTTTTAACATAAACCTTAAACTTTTTAACATCACCTTGCATGATTTTACCTAACTGAACTTTACGTCCTTGGTATTCTGCTTCATTTAATATATTATTAAAGACAAAATTGGTATTCTGTACAGAACCATCTTGATCTTCATATATTAATACGGGGGTTTCTTCATTGTATTCAAACAACCTATTAAATTGATCTTCAGATATTTGAATAATTTTTCTTCTTTTAATGCTTTCATCAAATTTTACCATGGTTGGTTTGTTTCCTTTCCCAACTTTGGGATCTTTCTTTTCTGCTCTTCTTTTTTGTGATGTCATTGCTTTCTTTTCTTTTTTATCATAAGATGAAGCAACTTTTGGGGTTTCTTTAGATACTTTTTTAGAAGGTCTACATTTTGGATAAGATTTTCCGTCAGCATCTTTTCTACCACAAGGTGGGTGTTTACCATCTACCTTTTTACTAACGTCTACCCATTTTTCTTTAAACCATCTCCTAAGGTCTTCTTGTAAGACTTCTCCAGATCTTAATGACTCTTCGATATATTTTTTATCTTCCTTTGAAACGATGATTTTCATGTTATTTACATTTTTTCCATCCACCACCCTTAGCTTTATAATTCTTAGCTGCCCAACCATTTGCGTAGGCACTAGGATACACATCAAACTTAGCTTTAGCTGCCGCTTTAGATGCCGACCATTTTGCTGGGTCAGTAGGGCAATTTTTACTTTCGTCAATTTCTTCTTCCGATTCTTTCTTTGGTTTAATACCTTTTTTCTTCATATTAACAGCAATTGCGGCCTGTTTAGCTGAGCTAGAAGCCTCATTAACATTACTTTGATTTTCACCTTCTATTTGAAGTTTAACAAAATTAGCAACCTCTTCAATATCATCTTTAGATGTTGTGATATGGTCACCAGCCCATGCGTGTTCACCAGTAACTAATTTGGGGAACATACTATGATGCTTGTATTTTAAGATGATTTGTATATCATCCATTATTTGTTGAAGGTTCTGTAAAACCATATAAGTACCTTTTTCGGTAATATGTTCTTCTCCTTCTTGTATGATTTGTGTAAGGTGTTTTCTCACAATTTTATTGATTTCCATGTTTATAAATATTTTACTTTTCTGAGACAATCTCAAATTTTATTACATCATTATAATATATGTATTCGTTATGCTTCTTACCCTTAATTTCCAGATAGTATTCTCTTGGTATTAAATAAGATGTGTCTAACATAAATGAATTTTCATTTGTTTTATCAAGTACTGTCCAATCGAAGACATTTACATTTGTTTTACCCTCTCTAATGTATATTCTATAGAAAACCTCATCAAATAGAACATTTTGAGGTGTATCAATTGACCTGAATGTGGTAACAATTTTTCTTATTTCACCACTTTTAATCTTTTCATTTAGTTTTATTCCAAAAAATTGAACAGAATACCTTTCTAGTTCTTTAATGTTTTCACCAACACTAAAATTAAAAGTATATGGTTTAGGTACAAATTTTTGTACAACGGGATTGATACCAACACCGTCTAGAATTAACCCCTTCCATTTATCATAGTAAAACCTCTTACCATCACATAAAACACCCGTTAAACCAAATGTAACCTTGTATACCCCTTTTCTTATTTTAGTTGTTGTTAGGTTTCCTAACCCAGAAAGAACAGCGCCATTGCTGTCAGTTATATCTACAGTTGGTAATGTTGCTAGGTTATAAAAATTATTACCTTTTGTAACATATAAGTATAAATTTTGATTTACCTTTTCTATAAAGTTTTGTCTATTATCGTCTATTGAGTCTTTAAAATCAGTTTCAACAAATGGTTCAAAAAATGTTTGTGTATATTTTGTGAAAAAAGCAACAGATTGGTCAACTTCAGATTCAATGTCTTGATATAAAACGGAGAATGCCAACCCTAATCCGTGATCAGTATTACCTGAAACAATTATTCCATTTACATAATTAGTGATATCTGCTGAGATATCCTCATTACCATTATCAAAATGAATTGTTTTAATTATAACTGGGGCGTTAATATACACCCCTTGGCTGGTCCATGAATCAAGGGTTGTTCTGTTAAACCAGTTTGAGGGCCTTTCGTCAAAAGTGTTGTTACCATCGGCGAAGTCATAAACTTGAGCTTCATAATCAAAACCGATACCCTCATCCCAATATTCTGGGACTTTAAATATGATTAAATCAAATGAGGCCGTTCTATCCCTACCTCTACCATTTTTTTGTCTAAGTAATGTCTCATCCCCAAAAATAGTGTTTGTTAAATGTAATTTATGTGTTGTGCCACTAGTAATGACAAATTCACCAGAACTTACTTTATTTTTCAATTCTGTAAAATCAACTTTAAAAATAAATTTAGAAAAAGTTGAACCATATATAAGTTCAGTATTAGGGTTCTTTGAGGTATTAACCTGAGAATCCTTTAAAATGGTGTTGTTTTTCTCGAAGTAAGAGCGAAAATATGACATCTTTTTATTTAATAAATATCAAATTAATTTATTCTTATCGAAGAATTAATCATATCTATCTTGGAACGCTCTATTAAGCGCTTTAAGCTGTCTGTGGTGGCTTTAAAATACTTTGGTGGTGTTATGATACCATGCGTGTGATTGAGTAAAATAAGGGTAATTAATTCAAGGATTTCAATTAATTTCTCACCCCTAACGGTTGAAAAGGTATTTGGTAGTATTCTCATTAAATAATCTTCCTGAGTATACTCATATTTGTCTAATGACCCAAAATCTATGCTTTTACCATCAACCCCACTATTGACCGTTGACATATGGATAATTTGATCTGCAGTTATTGCTGCAAATGTTTGATCAACATCACTTACTCTCTTAAGGTATGGGACTTCCTTTTTTTGACTAATAATCGGTACTTCGATTGATGTTCTACTATAAATTAAGCCATATCCACCGGTTTTGCTAAGATAAAATACATTCGATAGAAATTCAGCAGATCCAAGTTGTCCTCTTAAATCGTTTTTTGGTCTAAAGTAAAATGGATGTGCTGGGATGTCTTGAAGTGTTGGTTCAATAATTTTTAAATTTTCCCTGTCAACTCTAGATATAAAATCTCTAATAAGAATATATGCTTCTTGTTGTTTGCTTGTTGACTCTAATGTTTGAGTATCCTCGTATATTAACTCCGCAGTATTTACTAAGTCAATTTCCGTGTTTAACCCAAAAACGTCTGTTTTATATTTTTCTCCAAAAGTTTTATTTATTCTGTAAATATAAAATGTTAATTCAGTAGGTGATAAAACATTATCCATTTTGTATTCTATAACATGTTTAATATCTGTTCTACTTACAACACTATCAACAATTATTTGTTTATCTAGTTGTAATGTTTGCGGGAATTTCTTTATACTTAATTTAGCTTGTTTTTTAGAATATATTGGATATTTTGAAAGCTCATTTTTGAACTTTGGGTTAGTTGCAAATTTATCAACTAATTTACCAGCCCTAAGTTGTACACCGTGTTCTGTTAATATAACATCCGACCCATAGTTACCAACAAGACCAATATCATTTAACTTTGGTAATGTTCCAACAGATTCAGCTCTAATGAAACCATCATCAAATGATTTTTTTTCACCAGTAAATGATTTAATAGCTGGTGATTTCTCTGACCTTTTAGAATATGTTGTTTCCGTTAACTGTGATAATTCATTTTGGTATGTATAGTCAAATGTTGTTGTAAATGGACCTGGGATATATTCCTGATTTTGTAAAGATTTCTCATTATCATATCTGATAATTTTTACGGCTTGTTCCTTTTGTGGTATAATGTTGATATGTGTTGGTAGAAATGGAGAATAAACAAATGGATCGTCTTTACTCCATTGCTCCCAAACTGGTATAGATTTAGATCTATCACTCTCTGTTTCAGAAATATCTCTTATTCTAATTCTACCAATACCTCTTGGATCTTTGTTGTCAACACAAATACCAATATCAATTATTTTCATTTATATCTTTTATTTAATTCACCATTAATGTTATTATATAATACCTCGATTGATTCTAATTGTCTTGTTAATTCAATAATTATTTCTTTTGTTTTATCAAATTCAGAAATTAAAAAATCTCTGGCATCAACAAGATCTTTGTTACCTATGTTTATAACATCATTCCCAATTTCTATAACCTTATTTAATTCCATATTATGTTAATTTACCGTGTGCTTTTAATAAACCTGGAGGTATGATCGCAACCCCACCTAATGGTGCCACAGGTATTTGTGCGTAATCTAAACTTACCTGAACAAAAGAGTTTTGATCCATTTCTTTTTGGTGACCTTTAATTATAGATGAAAAAAACGCCACAACATTGTTGTCTTGGCCATATAAGTCACCTGTAGGTATTCCATTAGCTTCCAACAATTCCCCAACATTCATAATTGCTCTATCTTCACTATATCCTGGAAGCATTTTTGATACCTGTAACAATAATCCAGGTATTTTTTGCGTTATCCCAACTTTTAATAAATTTAATAATTGTAAAATAGCATTATAAAAATCCTCACATGAGGCAATACCAATAAAAGGAACTAGGGCAGATAAAATATCAATTAACGCGGTTAATATTACAAGGTATCTTTTTTTAGAATTTTTTAATATTTTTTTAGCTAAATCTTTTAAAATTAATGCTAATTGAGGTTTAACTTTTGTCCAAAAAACGGTTAAAAATTTATTAAAAATATCTTTAATAATATTATAAACCATTTTAGTTAAATTCTTAATAATTGTTTGTATTGATGAAATAGCATTGATTGCACCAGATTTTATTATTTTCCAAAGAACAACAATGGGAAAAAACATTTTTGCTGAAAATATAGACGATATTAACGCCTTGGGTAAATTCTTTAAAGCATTAAAATCTAGGTTAGCAGCAAATTGTGGATACGGTATTGATAAATTTTTACTTGCAGCGTCCTTTGCTACCTTTGATAATGCACTATTGTATAAATCGGTAATATCGGTTTTAGTTGTGGAAAAAAACGCAAACTCTTCAACAATACCCTGGTTAACTGGAATTGTAAAATTATTACAATCGGTGAATCTTAATACTTTTTGATACCTTAAGTTTTCATCATCAATGTCAATACCTTCAACATCATCAAAGTTAAAAAATGCACCAAAATCTATATCACCCTCATTAAACTGATTAACAGCATTCTGTTTTAATCCACTATTTTCTGATTTAGCACAAACAGCGCATATTTTATCAATAACTCTGGTTAACTTATTCATGTTAACATCATAGCTACTATTTGTCACATTAATACCGCCGACGGGAATTAACATTGAAAAACTATTCTTCAACACATCCGAAATTTTTGGAAACTCAATAGATTCATAATATTTTGTAATAAACTGATCGATAGTCGTTCCAGCTCCTTGAAGCCCATCTATTTTATATTTTTGAATTGCACTGTCCCACTCTAAAGAAAATAACTGAGTTTCATCTATTGATTTAAATATATGAACACCGCCACTAAACTTTTCATAAAATATTTTATTCATTTTTACTTTATCACCATTGGCTTGTGTACCTTCATATATTATTTTACCTAACCCTGTTTGAGGATCTGTTTGTAACATATCTAAAAGATCAAACTCTTTTGGTGAAATTGTTAATCCACTAACCGGCATCGCGGTTGTTGTTCCACAGTTCATATCACTGTCACTGGCAAAAAATAGTTTTCTAACATTATCTAAAAAAATAGGCTTAACAGCTTCGGTTGTTTCTTTAACAGATTCTCTGGTAATTCTTCTTAACATACTTTCCCCGTCTTTTTGTTTTACGGGGAGGATCTTCTGTAGATCAGATGTGATTTTTTCAAATATATTTTCAACATTTGGTAATTTCTGTTTTGCCTTATCTGCATAACTTTCTAATGTACCACCAATCTGTCCTTGTAAATTTTCTAAGGTATCGTCATATTTCTTCAATAGATCATCAACACCCTTTTTTGTATCATTGGCTTGTTGAATAATTTTAAACTTGGATTTAATCTCCCTTTGTTTACTTTTTAAATCTATCATTATAACTCATATTTTTGACCTTTGTCGTTATCGTTGTCCCCAACTAACTTCTCAAGTAATTCTCGATCTTCATCGGTAAGTGTCATTTTACCTGGTGAGAATTTCTCTGACGATCCGCCACCCTTTTGTATAAGCGCGTTTTGAATTTTAACTAAAGAGATTTTCTTTTCAGTGCACTCATTTAGTATTTTTTGTTGTTCTTTAATTACTGGCCCAATAACAGACATATCTTCAGATTCTTTCATAAAAGAAAGCATCTTTTTCATTATCAGTGTGGCCGTGTTTTTTTGCTCTACAATGTCATGGTAGATCTCTTGCATCAATGATAGCGCAGATTCTGTATCTATCGCTAAGTTTTTCTTAGGTGGTCTCATATCAATAAATAGGTTTATTCTAAAAATCCACCTAAAACACCGTCATATAAAAGTTTATATCTTTTAAGGGATATTCTAATTTCTTTTGTTGATAATGATGTCATCTCTCTTAGAGACAGGAGGATTAAATTCTTATTGAACTTATTGCCATCACCTATTTGAAATATTTGGTCAAAATTGCTAAATATTTCTAAGAGGGCATAGCCTAGTTTTTTCTCATTATCCGTTAGATCTTCTTTTTCAATAAAATCTTCCAATTTGTTGGTTAGATTGATTATAACATTGGTATAATCTATATGATACTCATCAATTGTATATGAAAACTCAACCCTGCTTTCAATATCTTCAGATATGTCCTCATATGAAATACTCCTATTTTGCTCCTTGGTATCTTTTTGGATTGCCCCCATTAAGTAGTTCTTACAAATGGTTCCAAAATAGGAATAGGCTTTGTGGTTTTTTGTGTGATCAAACTTGTTGATCTTAGTTATTAAAAAAGACATGGTATCAGTATGAATCTCTTCAAATTCCATGTCTTTTCTGTATAGTTTATAACGTCGAATAATTGATTCGACCATTATAATTAGGGGTTCACGTAAATATTCGTTGAATATCTTATTCCTTTCCGCATCGTCAGTACTTTCTAAGTATTTAACTACTGCCTTTTCTTGATCCTCCCCAAAATAAACTTTTTGGGTTCTTTTTCTTGGCATTAAATTGCATTATAATTGACTTCTCGTTTATTGGTAAAGAAAAATTCTTTTTTAGCTGTTTCTACCCAAAATTTAGCTTCGTTTTCTACAAGTTTAGTTTTCTCATCATTTTTATATGACCAGAATAAAGAATCTTCTCTTAGATTAACGTGTCTGTATCCTATTCTAGGTACAACCATAACCTTGGCACCATTATGTGTAAGTCTTAATAAAAATTCATAACCAAAGGTTAATTTGATATTTTCTTTAAGACCACCATTTTCTTTAACTACTTTTGTTTTGTATAACCCGCCACTAATTTGATAGCTTTGATATTCAATTAAAACTTCATTATCAATAAATCCTTGTTTTTCTGAAAAACCATATGCCCAAACAGATTCATTTGTGAAGTTTGTAAAATTACCCTCTTCGTCGATATCCTTAACAATTGGTAAAAAAACATCAACACCTGGATTTTCGTTAACATATTGATTAACTGACTTTAACCATATTTTTTGATATTCATCATCAATCTCTAAAATTGAGAACCACTCAGTATCGCAACTATTAATACCTTCATTTACTTGCGTGCAGAAGTCAGTATTATTATTGTGAAGTTTATATTCAATTTCTAATTTTTTACCTAAATCAACAGCATCTAATTTGGTTTTCAAACTTGCTGGTGCAACAATCATTAGTTTAACATCGTTGTAAAATTCTTTAGCAGATTCTACAGCTTTTTGTAACATTAAATTATAATCGTCGTTTAATTTATGTACCGGTAATATTATTGTTATATTTTTCATATAGCTTCTTCTTCTTTTTTTAATTTTTCTAATCCTTTTAAAATCGTATCTTTTCTTTTAGAATTGAATGATTCAAAAATGTTAATGGTGTTATTTTTAGTGATATCTTTATTATATGGTAATAATGTATCTTGCATTTTTTGTTTTACCTCTTCATTAATTTCAACACCCTCTAACCAAGCTAAAGAGTATGTTCCTAATAATTCAATAAGTTTACTTTCATCATATGTCCACATACCATTCTCAGATAACCAATCAGGTTCACTCATTGGTATTTTACCAATAATTGGTACACCAGACTTCATTGACTCTAACGGGAAGGTTCCAAATGTACTATCGTCATCTAACCATAATGAAACAAAACATTCTTTTAATCCTTCAGCAAATTCCACATTTGACATTTGAACCATGTCTCTAAATGTGATCCATCTTAATTGTGGATACTTTAAATAAAATTCAGAAATTAACTTTCTATGTTTAACCCTATCTCTACAGCTAATGGCAATAAATGGTTTTGCTGGCGATGTTGGAACATTAAAGTGATCTTCAATAACCGGTGGAATGATAAAAACTAAAGATTCTGGAAAATATTCTAGAATGTATTTTTTAGCCGATTCAGTTGTTGTAATGACTTTATCAAAACCAAAATCGCTAAATCTGCTACCAATTGATAATGTATCGAACATGTATTCTTTTTGTTGAATTAACATAATTTTAGTACATCTAACATTTGCTAATTGTTGTAACACATTCGCGTAGCTCTCTGGAACAACAAGAATATCGTCAATACTCATTTCTACTTTATCTTCTTTAATTGATACCACTGGTATTTCATTATAAGAATCTCCTAGCCATGCTGAAACCCCACTATACTTAGAATCCTCAACAAGTATCTTTGAATTCATACCCGCTTGTTTTAAGTATAATGCCATATCATAGATATGTTTAACTGATGCTCTTGGATTACCTTTAGTGTCATAACACAAAAAATAAATCGCATTTTCTTTAGATTCAATTCTGGTTAGAGCGTCTTCTAATTTTTCGATGTTTTTTAATTTTTCACTCATTTTTTTATATTTCTTCGTTTATTATTCCGTTATGTATTAGGGTGTTAAAAGCCAAATTAAATGATAACGAACCAGCACTATCTTTTAAAGAAGATAACATATCATCTTCTCCCTCGTCATCAAATTCATTTAGAACTCTATCTAACATCATCTTTATTAATTCATACTTAAAAACGTTTATTTCAATAACGTCTTTACCATCTTCGTCACTTATTGTGCCACCAGTTCTACATTTTTCGACAATACCGTCGATATCAATGTAATAATCTTTTCCGTAAAATTTATGCATTTAATAATTTTTGTTCATCGTTATTGAATATTATATTATTTTGATTATCAATAATAATATCACTTAATTTATTGATTTTTTTCTCATAAGTAAAGAAATTGTTATAAGTTGTTTCAAATAAAATAAACTCTTTATTTTCTGGTTTTAAATCCAAAATTCTTTTAGAGTCTGAAATCCACACATCCGCTTTATTCCATGCTTCGCTAATTTCTTCACTTAAAATAAATTTAATATTATTGGGCATGAAACCACTTCTAGCTAAAAAGAAAAATGTTGCTGGTTTTGCTTTAGCGAACTCATCTAAACCAATTAAATAAACGTCATGATCTTTGTAGTCAAAAACAAATTTATTAAACTCGTTATAAACATTAACATAGCTAACTGGTGAATGCCCATATAATTCCATTGGGTATTCTATATACTGGAAGTGATTGCTCTGATCTTTTGATTGAAATGCAAAATGATCTGTAAGATTTAAATTCGTTATTGGTTCGGTAACTTTATACTCAAAAGTATCTGTTGACGCTTCTTCTTCATCAACATTTATGTAAGCATTTTCATAGTGATAATGAAACCTGTTTACAAAATTACGTAAAACCCCATCGATTGAAATATAGATATTCATATTTCAAAAGATAGGGCTTAATTTAGATAAAGTAAATGAGTTATTACTCGTATCTGTTTAATATTTCACCAATGATTGGATTTCTAACAATATCCTGATGTCCAAATTCAAAAATTCCTATTCCTTTAACGCCATCTAATCTTTTCTTGGCATCATATAATCCGGATTTGGTTTTATCTTTATATTTGTCAGATTGTTCTAAATCACCAGATAGGAAAAACTTGGAGTTGAATCCAATTCTGGTTAATAATAATTTAATTTGAGATGGTGTTGCATTTTGTGCTTCTTCAAAAACTAATATTGTATTATCAACATTCCATCCTCTCATGTATGCTAATGCTGCAACCTCAATATACCCCTCATCTTTTAATTGTTCTCTAGCTTCTTTACCTATAATTTTATTTAATAAGTAATATGAAGGATAAATGTACGGATCTAATTTTTCTTCTAATCCACCAGGTAAAGAACCAAGTTTTTCTTCAGCCTCAACAGCTGGCCTAACTATGATTATTTTTTCAAATTTATTATCATCATCATGCAATAAATCTACCGCTCTTTTCATAGCTATGTATGATTTACCAACCCCTGCGGGGCCAAAACATAGTGTTATTTGGTTTTCACCTAATATATCCCAGTATATTTCTTGATTTTTTGTTAGAAATTTTTCCTTTGGTTTTTTGATAATCTCTCTAATTCTCTGCTTATGTGGTATTTTCTTTTCCTCTACCGCAACTAGTGGGTAGTTTCTTCCTGTTTTAGGTTTTAATGCCAAAGTATGTAGTTTTTAATAATTCTTTATTACCTATAAATATCACTTAATTCCACTAGAATTAAAACCACCTTCCCCTCTTAAAGTTTCATTAATCTCTTCTGTTTTTGCTAAAATAACCTTACCCTCACCAAATACAGGCATAATTACCGCTTGAGCGATCCTATCTCCCTTTTGTATGGTAAATGGTTCTTCCCCAAGATTAATTAACGGAACCTTAATTTCACCCCTATAATGGCTATCGACAGTTCCTGGGCTATTTAAAACAGTAATACCATTTTTAATGGCTAAACCACTTCTTGGTCTAACCTGTATTTCGGTACCTTTTTCTAATTGAAAATAGAGACCAGTTGGGATTAAAACTCGTTTTAATGGATTTAATGTGATTGTTTCAGAAATGTCCGCTCTAAGATCAAATCCACTATCCCCTTCGTATGCGAACTTTGGATCATCATTAGTTGATTTGTTTATATACTTAACTGAAAGTTTTGAATATTCTTCTTTTTGTGCATTATAAACCTCATTATTCAACTCATCTAATGTTAAATTAATTTGTTGTGCTAATGTTTCATCAATTGTATCATCATCTTCATCTGTAGATAACAATTTTTCATACTCCTTTAATTTTTCTAGGATTTCCTGAAAATTACCTTGTTCCATAGAGATAATATTTTTTACTTGTAATATTCTGGAGTGTTATTTTCGTCTATAACACACTCAATTTGCATCTTAGAGACACTTAGGCTTTCGCTACCTCGGATATCACCTGAGCGATATTTTGCGGCAACAATTGTTGCTTCTTCGACCGAGTTGGCTTGCAACACATACTTAACTTTTTTAATTCTTGGGTTACCTTCTCTGTCCATTTGTTCAGTTTCGTAACCAATTGTAATTAGATAATACATAATTTTTTATATTTTAATGTTCACTACTAATATATGTGATTTTATTTTATAAAACAAAAAAAAGGGAATAAATTATTTATTAACAATAGACTTGAAAAACTCAACCCTATCTTCACACACCTTTTTTAAAGAATATTTAACCTTAACCGTTTCATACAACCTATTTCCTAGGTCTTCAACTAAAGCGGGGTTATCTACTAATCTTTTCATATGTTTAGCCCAATCTTTATGGTTTTTTCTTGGCGAAACTAATAGGGCATTGCCTTTGTCATTAAACACGCCACTATCAACAGCCGATACTAAATCTATGGTATATGGATTAGTTTCACTAGCAATAATGGCCTTTTTATGGAACCCAGCTTCAATGACTTTTAATTGAGATTTACATGAGTTGAAAAATGATTCAACAAGAGGTGCTAATGACACATCAAAATAATTATAGTTCATAGCATATTTGCTAACCTCTTGTGTCCATCTTCTAACATATGGTACGTCCATTGATGAATAATCGGTTTCTTTAAATGACGTTAAATGATTTTTATACTCATCATTTAAAACTTTATAAGATTTTGTAAAAATGCTTTCGTATTTACACCACACAGTTTCATGTGGCATAATTGGCCTTTGTCTTTGCTGACCAGTAGATTTATCGATTTCTGTAACAGTACCTCTTAGATCAAAACCACACAAAACAAATTGTGTTTTATCTAAATATAAATTTTGTATACTTTCAATTCCTGATTGTAATAATTCAATATCATGTAAATGAGATGATCCACCCAACCAACCAAATCTTAATCTATCTGATTTAATTGGGTTTGATTTAAACTGTGGTTCATTTTCATCAACCGCATTAGGAAAAATAAATACGTTCTTTGTTAGCCCTAATCTTTTTTTAATTTCATCAGCAAAAAATGGCGTTGTGCATGTTACATAGTCCACTAGTTTTAATAGTTCTATCTTTTTTTCACCTACTTTTGCAACTCTAATTTGTTCATATAGTGGGTGTCTTTGATCTACAGTCCAGAAATCATCAATATCCATTATTGTTTTTATTCCTTTGGCTTTCAACCACTTAACTCTTTCTACATTTCTTTCGTGATTAACTTGGTGAATGAAGCTATGAAAAACAACAATATCATAGTTGTTAAAAACCTCATCACGATCCTCTAAATTCATGGTGATATCCACATGAATTTCATCATTGAAATTATTACCAATATACTTAAATGGATCTAATACTCTGTATTTACCAACCCCATGAGCATCTGAAGGAATAGCTAAAATTCTTAATTTTGACATATCTTAATATTATATGTCTAGTATAAGGGAATAAAAAATAAAAGTAAATTATTTAGATTTATTAACCCCAGTAATTTTACCTTTAAAAATTGAATCTCCAACCTTTAGTACAAGGTTTTCATTAATTGATTGTGTTTGTTGCGCGGATAACAGTTGATTTAATTTTTCATCCATAACTTTACGAACAGTATTTTCAATAATAGTTGCAATTGAATTCATGTCAATATTTGAAGGTTGAGACGTTGGTTTTGATACCGTTTGTTTACTTTTCGATGTGCCCTCTTGTTCCATTAATCTTTTAGCCCCTTTTATAAAATTCATATCCAAAGTTTCATTTAATGAAATTTGTGACACTTGTTCAATAGGATTTTCAATCATTGCTTTTTTAATATTATCAGGTAGTCTAGAATTTTGAATTTTACTGATACTGGCTGGTGCAGATACGTTTCTTGTTTCAGATAATGGCGGCATATTATTTGTATGAATATATTCTTCTGGATCACTTCTTAATACTTCCTCATTAACGTGGCCTCTTTCGAAATTACCCGTGTCTACTTTATTCATTATCTTTTTTGCTTGTGCCAATTTTTGCATCAAATCATTTGAACTAATTGGGCCGGTATTTAATTGTGTCATATTAATAAGTATATTCTAATTATATCCAAAAATAAAGTTAAAAATACGAAATAAGTTTTTTAACTCTATGAACAAACGATTCACTTAAATCATATCGATTTTCATCTTCTGGACTTTTATCTGGTTTTTCTGTCTTTTTAGGTTCAGGTAGTTTATTTTTTTCTATAGCCGTATTTGGCTCATTTGGTTTTTTAGTGGGTTTTTTGCTTGGTTCTGGTATATTAATTTCTGGTTCTGTTTTAATGGCTCTATTAGCACTTAAAAATTTCTGAACATTAACATTCTTCATGTCGACACCAGACTGTGCAATTTGATTAACTAAATCATCGATCTTAATTACCAGTTCTTTTTTCTTTGCTGTTAAATCTTTTAATGTGTTTAGAAGAGGTTCAGCTTCTGGTGTATCTTTAACTTGTTTGTATTTTTCGTTTGTTGATTTTAAATCTGAAACAACTTTTGCCAAATCATTTTGTACGGTTGTCATTTCCTTATCAAAATTTCTGGTTGTTTTAGTTACCCCAGGTTTTTTTGTTGGTTTAGTTGGTTCAGCTTTTGGTGCTGTGGATTTTGGTTCTTCTTTTGTTTTTGGCTCTTTTTGTTTAGGTGAGAAATCAGTACTAACATATGTAACACTCATTGATTTATCATCGCCACCACCATTAAACTTTTCTCTTGGAACATCAAATGTTTCATTTTTTAATACATCAATGGCACTCATTCTGGATACTAAAAATGTTCTCCATCCATAATTTGCTTTTTCATTACCAACATTAGAAGGTGTTCCTCTTTTTGATTTTGATGGATTATCTATCCACGCTCTAATAACTAAATTACCTTTTTTGTTTGACCCCAATGCAACCGCTTCAGCTTTAACTCTATAGCCAGCCTTAACATTAGTTTTTTTGGGTTTTCTTGGGCCAGTATAATAGAAAGTAATTGGATGTCTATTTGTAATAGCATCCGCTAATGGCTTGTTTTTAGTTGTTTTTAAAACAAGATCATTTTGTTCTTCTAATATATCTGTAAAAAATTCGTTTAGTGTCATATTAAAAATCTGGGTATTTTTTTGTTTCGCCAAATTTATTTCTAGCGACACTATCTTTTCTTGAATTAACGTCTGTTAATGATCCAACAGATCCGTTGTTTTCTCCTTTACCCTTTTCATCACCATCAGATAATGCATTGGGATTTTTAGAATTATAAGCGTTTTGATTATTATATGAATTTCTAGATAAACTTTCCGTCCTAACTTTGATATCTGTTAATGAACCAATTTTACCACTATTTTCACCCTTTCCCTTTTCATCATCATCAGATAATGCATTAGGACTAGTTACACCATATGCTTTGTTTTGTAAATATGTATTTTTAGACATTAACTCATTTCTTGTTAATATGTCTACAGATGAGCCAATAGTTCCATTTTCACCTTTACCTTTTTCATCACCATCAGATAATGCGTTAACATTTTTTGAATTATATTGATTATTTGATGAATATGGATTTCTAAGAAGGTTTTCAACTCTGGCTTGAATATCTACAGATGATCCAATTGTACCAGCTTCTCCTTTACCTTTTTCATCACCATTTGATAGTGCATTTTCATGTGTTACACCGTAGCCATTTTTTTCAACGTATGAATTTCTTGTTAAATGTGCCTGTCTTTCTTTTTCAGCAATGATTTCTAATTGTGTTGCCATATCTTACATTAATTTTTTAATTCTTTTGATTTGTTCAAATAAACCATTTTGTTTTATTGAGGAAACAGAGTTTTCTTCTGAATTTGATTTCAATAGATCAACAGACATTTTATTGCTGTGTTTTCTTTCACCCTCTTTTCTGAATGGGTTTTTTCTTAAACCATTCATTCCGGTATTATTATTTATTTTGTGTGATGACGTTTTTTTATCTTTAACCAGCTGTCTTTCACCATCTAAAAAAGTGTTGGCCCATTTTTCCATCAATTCGCCCCCATATAAATTGTATCTAGCCTGTTCGGTATTTTTATCAAGAGTTTTAATATCGTGGATAATTCTCTTTAACTGACCGTATGTTACTTTTTTTTCTGAACAAAGTGTTTTTGCTCGTTTAATACCATGAAGATCATTACCGGCCGCGCTAGCTAATGTTTGATTAATTTTTTCTATTACATCATTTGGTATGTCATATACCCTATCTTTTAAATCACTATTCACCTTTTAAATGTTTTATAATTTTTTCTACTGGTATGTTATTTTTATTTAGTGATTTTTTAAGGGACTCAATTTGCTTTAATATTAGTGGATTTACAGTTTCATTACTTTCTTTTTCCAAAACATCAGAATCTTGAGATTTCTTAACTAAAACGCTTTCAATATAATCTTGCATAAATCTTTTAGGATTTTCAACCAATCTAACTAATTCTTTTTCTCCCTCAATATACCCCATTGCTGCTAATCTCTCCTTAGCCTCATCTTCTGGAAGACCTAAGTCTTTAATAAAATAATTATAAGCTTCGTCATATGTTTTATCGTTACCCATAGTATTTTCATACCCTAATATGTCATCCATTGCAATTTCTCTCACCTCTTGACCTTCACCCCAAGCTCTTGATCTGATGTTAGTACTATTAATTCCGTAATTTCCCATTGCTCCAGTACCAGTTTTTACAACTTTATCCGTTCTTCTTTTGGCCCCAATTAAAGATTTTTTAATTTGAGTGGGGATATCACCTCTCATAATGTTACCTTTTTCATCAACAATTTCTTCAATATCCTCCTCATTATCTTCAACTTTATCTGGTATTTTTTTGAAATTAGTATCGCTAGAGAACTCGCTAGCCCACTTTTTCCACTTTTTCTTTTCTTTTTTAGGTGCACCCTTTTCATTGGCTTTAGCATAGAAATACCTTTGCTGTGACTTCGATGCAAACTTCTCTTCTATTACTTGTTTTATAAAATCGTTCATGGAATCTTTTTTATATAAATATCAAACGCTATGAAAGATATTTATCTAAATATGAATAGCCAGAATATTTTAAAGTTTTATGGTACAAGATTGGATGCCAAACTAGATTCGTCAGAATTTTATGATTATGAAATCACAAAAGTCGATACTGACTATAATACTGACGTTTTAGACTTATATACACCAATTGTATATCAAAGTTTAAAAATTGATCAAAGTTTAACAAACTTACAATGTGTAAAATCATTGATTAACCTATCTGAGGACAACATTTCAGACTTGGTTAATGGATATACCTATTCTGGCTTACAGATGACTCTTAACTATGATGATTTTACTAATTACATTGGATCAAACTATAAAAACGTATTATTAGACTCAAATAGATTTAAATTTACATTAATTAGTGGTAGAACACATTATTTTAAAATAAATTCATATAATTTAGCTACTCCAGATTCTAACGCTTTAACTGGTTATACTAAATCTCAATTAATATCTGGATTTACAACAGATGTATATAAATCAAGAAAAAATATTATTACCCCTAATGCGTGTTCACCTTTGGCACCAATTCAAGTTGTTAAGCCATGGGCATATGATTTTAGACAAGGTCAAGGAACAGACAATTGTACACCAACATTAGCAAGAAGAACCGAAAAGGGTTGGACATTAGATTTTATTTTTAATAGAAATAACTTAAGCTGGGCTTCTGGAGGGATATTTTACTATTGGGGTGTTAGAGGCACTAATGTTGTTTCTGAATATGCAGATAATAATCTTTCGTTTGGGTTTACCTCCGATGGAAGAATAAAATGGTCTGCATATCGTTATTCTGGCGCATGTGTTAATGGCGCATATTCTGAATCATATTATCTATCTAGTGGTCAAACACCAACATTGTGTACAATAAACCCAATAAAAGATTTTAATGTAACAATAACGTTTGACAGATACAAGCATTATGATAATTGTGATATTGAAAACGATGGTGGTTTTAATGATATGATTGGGTTTAAAACTTCCCCATATCAAAACACAGTAGTTACCGCAGTTACATCAACACAACTAACGGTTTGGAATGCTTCTGAATCATTGAGAGAAGAGTGGTCAGAGGAAAGACAAAGAAGATTGGGTACACTTAAAATATATCTAAACGGAAGACCCATCTATAAGTTAGAAAATTGGGAGGAAGTTATTCCATCAACAAGAGGAACTCAACCATTTATACAATCTTGGGGAGCCGGAACTGGTTTAATGAACAATATCCACAGTGGTGCTTGTTGTTTTAAAATGAAAAAAATAAAATATTATGAGGAGCCATTAGATTTTGTTCATGTTAGACATGATTTTTTAAATATTTTAAACAACTATGATTTTGAGATATGTGGTATTGGTTGTATTGATGATTTAAGTGGGTTACCTTTGCCTACCGCAACTCCATCCCCAACACCTACACCAAGTGCCACACCATCACCAACACCAACAGTTACACCACAATAAAATAAACAAACTATTTATAACATATGGAATTTTTTATAAGACAGGGCGCAAGTGACCCAATATTAAAAATGAGACTAATTGATGATGGTAAAAACGATAAATCTTCATTTAACGATTTATTGGAAAATACAGACATTACATTTGAAATGTATGACCATAAAACTGGCGAGCCATCTGTTTTAAATGCCCAGTGTTTTTTAACAACCAGAAACAAAAAATACAATCAGACAACATTGGAATATTATATAACATACAGATTTACAGAGCTTCAGACCGCAAAACCAGGTAAGTTTGAAGGTAAAATTAATATTCAATTTCTAGACACAAACTCAACAAAAACAACAAAACTTATCCTACCAGTACGAGAAAAATTATATATTAATATCATATAGTTTTTGTTTTTTTCGGAAATTTTACTTATTTTTATGGTTAATTAAGGCTAACTACGGGAATCCCGTAAGCTAATGTGTCATCCATAAATTATAAATCATGCAAGAGATTATTTCTCAAGAGGTTATCGAAACCTTCTTGAACGGGTCTGACCCCGAAAGATTCATTGTCGGTATCGAATATGACTACCGAAAGAATAAAATTTACAAAATCATACAACACCCAGAAAGAGGTAAAATTGTTCTTGAGGACACGTTTACTCCGTTTCTTTGGGCCGGTGACTTATCTGGATTTAACTTCTATAATGGAAGTAAAGAAAAGCAGAAAAAGAAAATGGCGGAATATGGTATATTAAGCACCAAACTTGAAACCATGGGTAACGATAGGCTAGAAGATGGGTTAAAATACCTAGTTAAGAGCACTAATGGTTATCAATCTCTATTGGCTTTTTTTAAGGACGGTGGAATCGATCCTTGGGGTGAAGACTTTAAATCTCAATTTCAGATATTATCACCAGCCGAACAGTATTTGGTTCAGAAGAAAAAAAGATTGTTTAAGGGTATTGAAGACTATTCCGAAGTTCACCGACTTGTATTTGATATTGAGACAACTGGTTTAGACCCAGAGACAAGCAATATCATTCTAATTGGAGTTAAAGATAATAGAGGGTATAGTAAATTATTAAACGCATATGGAGATGATGGTGAAAAAAGATGTATTGAAGAATTTTTTAAAATCATAAAAGAATTAAAGCCATCAATTATTGGTGGGTATAATTCAGCCGCGTTTGACTTACCATTCATATTTAAAAGAGCACAAATTTGTGGGCTGAATATTAGTAAGTTAACTAAGATTTTAAATGATAACCCGCTTAGAATAAAAGAGGGTAAATTAAAATTAGCAAATGAAGTGGAACCATATACACAGTATGTGTTATGGGGATTTAATATTGTAGATATTGCCCATGCGGTTAGAAGGGCACAAGCAATTAATTCTGAAATTAAAAGCTGGGGATTGAAATATATTACCACATATCTAGAAAAAGAAAAAGCAAATCGTGTGTATGTTGATGGTGCCTTTATTTCTAAAATATATCTTGAAAATCAGAGTTATTATGTTAATCCTAAAACAGGAAAATATAAGAAAATTGGTGATCCAGGTACTGATGACTTGTTAGAAAAATATCCAGGTAAATTTGAAATATGGCCTGGCCAAAGAATTGTTGAACAGTATCTTGATGATGACTTATATGAAACTATGGTTGTTGATGAATCATTTAGTCAATCAACATTTTTATTATCTAAGGTTATCCCAACAACATATGAAAGAATATCGACAATGGGTACAGCAACTCTTTGGAAAATATTAATGCTTGCCTGGTCATATGATAATAATTTAGCAATACCAGCAAAAGATGAAAAACGTCCATTTACTGGAGGGTTATCTCGTTTATTAAATGTGGGTTATGCAAAGAACATTGTTAAGTTTGACTATGCGTCACTTTATCCATCTATTCAATTGGTCTATGATATATTTCCAGCGTGTGATGTAATGGGAGTTCAAAAATCAATGTTAAAATATTTCCGAGATATTCGTATTAAATATAAACATCTTGCCAGTTCATTAGCAAAAACAAGCCCTGTTGAAGCTGAAATGTATGATAGAAAACAATTACCAATCAAGATTTTTATCAACGCATATTTTGGTAGTTTATCCGCACCACACGTATTCCCTTGGGGAGAAATGGATTCAGGTGAAACTATTACCTGTATTGGTCGTCAGTGTTTAAGAATGATGATTATGTTCTATATGAATAAAGGATATAAACCACTTGTAATGGATACTGATGGTGTGAATTTTGAAACACCAGAAGGAATTGCAGAAACAAGATATATTGGTAAAGGATTAAATGAATTATCTATTGAAGGTAAGGAGTATCATGGAATTGAAGCAGACACCGCAGAATTTAATGATATATTCATGAGGGGTGAAATGGGGTTAGATATTGATTATGTTGCTCCGGCATGTATTAATGTGTCTCGTAAGAACTACATTATTAAAATAATTAAAAAGGGAAAGGAGAAGATAAAATTAACCGGTAATACCATTAAATCTAAACGACTTCAGCAATTCGTTGTTGAATTTTTAGATGAGGGGTTTACACATTTACTTAATGGTGACGGTCAATCTTTTTTAAATTTGTATTATTCAACAATAAGAAAAATATATAATAAAGAAATACCGTTAGCTAAGATCGCTAGTAAAGCTCGTGTTAAACAAAGTGCTAATGACTATAAAAACCATTGTAAGAAAACAACCAAGTCTGGTTCAACAATGTCTCGTCAAGCTCATATGGAATTAATATTAGAAAACGATTATCATGCAACATTGGGTGAAACAATTTATTATATAAACAACGGTGCAAAAAAAGGAGATGGTGATGTTAAGAAAATAACAAAGCCAACAAAAAAAGAGAAAGAAGATTATTTGCTTAAGCATGGTTGTGAAATACCAAAAGACTTTATTCAAGTTAATTGCTATATGATTCCTGAAAAAGAATTAGCTAACAATCCTAATATGACTGGTGAATATAATGTTGCTAGAAATGTTACAACTTTTAATAAAAGAATTGAACCTCTTTTAGTTGTGTTTAAACCAGAGATTAGGGATAACATTTTAATTGAAGACCCAAATGATGAACAACAGTTTACGAAAAAACAATCTGAGTTGATTTCAGGGTACCCTCTTAAAGAAGGTGGTCAGGATAGTTTAGATGAAGTTATGACATTATCAGATGGTGAGGTTTTATTCTGGAACAAAGTGAATAAAGATCCATTCTTTATGTATGTTGAAGATAGTTTAAACAGCGTAGATCAAAAATGGGTTGATTACAATAGAAAGGTTGTTTCATTCCAAGCAGAAAGTGTTAAAGATATTCAAGATAATGAAATCATTGAGAATAACGGACACGACTATGCATATCACGCGTCAGTATATGTTGATTAAATAATATTAAATGGACTTGGCATGGCTCTGAATTTCAGGGCCTTGTTTAAGTTCTCTGCTTCATTACCTTTTCTTTCAAGCATTTTATCAGGACGAAGTCTTTCTAATCTTAATGATAATTCTTCATTAAGCTTCATTCTTTCATCTTTTGCTTCTGTAAGTAATGTTGAGTAATCTAATTTTACATCACTATCTGGAACTTTAAGATCTCCAGAAAATTTACCATAGATTCTACCAAGTGATTCTTTGCAATATGTTGTAAGATACTTTCTAACCCAGTTTTGGGCTGGTCTGTTTAATTCGTCCCAAGCTAGTTGTTGTGTCATAACATCTGATGGTAATTTAATAACATCTTTGTTTTCAGCTAAACAGTTATCTCTATCCATGGTATCATAATACCAATACCATACTTTACTATTATATTTCGTTGTGTTATTAAAATCAAATCTTCCGCCAGGAACGTTCGATAAGTGAATGTATTTTATACCGTTTGGACCGGCTGTAATTCTATATGTCAAATCTCCACCAATTAATCTATTTTTAATGTTTCTATCTTGCATTCTAAGTAGTAAGTCAAACGCAGGTAACATGAAATAAGACCCCGAACCACCTACTTGAGCAAATCCACCCATACCACCGAAACCACCGCCTCCTATGCCACCAAAACCACCAAGAAATGGATCTACAATAGAGTCGGTTAATTCAGCTCTACTAAACCATAATAATTCGTTTATTTCTCTACCTGCTGGTATCTCATATATTTGTTGACCACTAACTAAATCAACATAATCCTTTTTTAATATCCATGGCCCATCGGCTTGTAAACCAACAATTTTAGAATAAGAATATGTGTATTGATTTTCAAAATTCATATCCCTGGTTGTAAACGCTCTAGTTAATGATTGATTATCAACGTCTAATCCAACTAGTGAAGACCATTGTGATTCTATTAACCAATCACTTACATATTGTTCATATTCATTTACAGACATTTCTAAAAAAGAGTCCATTTGCTCTTCAGTTAGTTCTACGCCTCTAACAGGCATACCTAATAAATGTAGAATTTGGCTATAAAGTTTTTCCTTTTCAGAAACGCTAATTACTGTACTCATTGAGTCGTGCTTTTCTTATAAATACCGGATTTATTATAAAACTATAATAAATTCTTAAGCAATTCACTTGCAAAAGTATCACTATATTCCCCATCACCCATAACTTGGTCAATAATACCCTTTTTCTTTTGTAAAATATTATAAACCTGTATTTCGATTGTATTTTCAAAAACAGGGTAATATACCAGTACGGTGTTTTTTTGACCATATCTATATGCTCTATCCTCGGCTTGAGAGTGATCGGCAGGAACAAATGATAAGTCATTCATAATGACAGTTTCGGCCGCAGTCAATGTTATACCAACACCGCCGGCTTTAATATTTGAAATAAATATTTTAATTTTGTCATTGTTTTGAAACTTATCTACACTCTCCTGTCTTTTTTCTTTACTCATTCTACCATCTAAAACAACAGAGTTTTTCTTATATTTTTCATGTATCATATCTAATGATGCGGTGAAATTTGTAAAGACAATAACTTTTTTATCTTGTTCAATAAATTTATCAATAAATTCACATGTATATGGTACCTTTTCAATTGCAATTAATTGTCTAAGTTTCATTAATCTATTTAAAGTAACTGAAACGCTTTCGCTGTTTCTTTTCTCTTTGGTAATCCTAATAAAATCTTCTAGTTCGTGATCATAGAATCTACTTTGAAGCTCTAAATAAACAGGAGTAATGATTTTTTCTGGTAAATCCAATATGTCAGTCTTCATTCTTCTTAAAACAAGATTTTTAGTCTTTTCCCTTAATTCATCTAGATTGGATGCTCCTGATGTGTTCCACACTTTTCTATTACCAACTCTAAATTGATAACCAGCGCAATATCTAAAAACAAAACTTTGCCAATTCAATGCTAACGGTGATTCAACAATCTTAAGTAAGTTGTAATAATTTATTGGTCTAGACGTCATAGGTGTGCCTGTTAACAACCAAACCTTAGGAATCTTACTAAGAATATCATTTAATAATTTAGTTCTTTGTGCTGTTGAATTTGAAATATAGTGAGCCTCATCCACAATAGCTAAATCAAACCCAGCCTTTGTAATCAATTGATAAGCTTCACTATCCTCACTTTTATCTGTTGTGTGAAAGTTTTTTAATATATCATAATTGATAATATAATAATCAAAAGTTGATCCCCATTTCTTACCTTCAATTAATAATATTCGTCTATCTGTATAATTTTTAATTTCTCTTTCCCAGTTAATCTTTAAAGAAGCCGGACAAACAATTAAAATTTTCTTAGCACCGCTTTCTAGTGAACCAATAACCGCGGCTGTTGTTTTACCAAGACCCATATCATCAGCAAGGATAAACTTATCATTAGCTAAAAGTTTTTCAATTGCTGTTTTCTGATGTTCCATTGGTGGTCTTACATCATATGGGGTATAATCAATTTCTCTATCTAACTTTTTCTCTTCTTGTATTATACCCGTTTTAGGTACCCAAAAAGAATGCATTTTATCTGACTCTAATATTTTACCCCAGATATGATATGCTTTATCTGATTCACACAATAACTTCTCAACCCAAATCTCTTCTGGTGGTTTTGGCAATAGTCTATCCAGCATTATTTTATCTGCAAAAGATGAAAATAATTTAACTTTTTTTCTGGCTACTTTTGGAATTGTTTTTTCATTCTTGATTATATAATCGGCTTGAGTTCTACTCAAAGAAAAATGTTTACTTTCTAAAAGCCTTTTTTTAAGTTCCAATAGGTGGTTGTTCGAACCAGCATATGCTAGTAATATTTCTCTACCTACTATTTCCGGTATTTTAGTTTCCATACATTATGAAATATAAGTAATTACAAACACTTTCTAAACTATTTATAGATATTATGGACAACAAATTACCAATAACAAGAATGAGTAAATTCTTTTCTGAAGAGGATTTCAGCCTACAAATACAAATAGGTCAAGAGTATTTGCATGGAGATTTAAACATGAAATTGGTGCTTTATAGGGTTGATAGACAAAAAACAGAAAAAGACGATGTTTATGGTGAAGTTGGTAAAGATGAAATAAAGTACTTCCCTCCGATTGAATTTAATGCACTAGTTAAAGTAGAAGAGGCTAAAAATAGCTCATATAAGGGTGGAATGCTTCGTTATTTAGAACCAGGTAATTTAACGTTATCTGTTTATATAAAGCATTTAGAAGAACTTGGTGTTGATATAAAATACGGGGATTATATTGGGTACCCAGAGTCTGAGGAAAAAGTTAGATTTTATACTGTCACAAATGACGGTAGGGTAACCTCAGATAATAAACATCATCTATTTGGTTTTAAACCATACTATAGAACGATTACTTGTGCAATAGCGCAGGAACAAGAATTTAGAGGAGTATAAAATGGCCATACCTAAAAGAAAAACAGATATTCAAATATACAAGGGTAAACAACTTACCGAAAGAAGACAAGAACTATTGGAAAAAATAACCAAGTCAGATTCGTATCTTCCTGATTCTGTTTTACATGACGATTTAGATTCTGGAATGTTAGAGTTTATTAAGAAAAACTTTGTTGTTGTTTCTGATGGTAGTCAAATACCGGTAATCCCAAAAATATTAACAATTCAAAGATGGGCCCAAATTATGAATACTTGGGAGTTTTCTGATGATGACGGTAATCTAAAGGTTCCATTTGTTGGTGTTATAAGAAGACCAGATGTTCAACCAGGAACTAACCCATCAGTTATCAGAACAATACCAGATAGATTACAATTTCATTATGCTTCAGTTGCAACTTGGAATGGAACACAAATGGGCGCTGATGTATATAAGATACCTCAACCGGTGGCCGTAGACATAACATTTGAAGTAACCATTGTTTGTACGAAACTTAGAGAATTAAATAGATTTAATAAAATTGTTCTACAGAAATTTGCCTCAAGACAAGCTTACACCATTGTAAAAGGTCATTATATTCCAATTATAATGGATAAGGTTGAAGATAATTCTCCTGTTGATCAAATAGATGGGCGTAGATTTTATATGCAAACATATCAATTTACCATGTTAGGGTTTCTTATCGACCAAGATGAATTTGAGGTTAAACCAGCGGTTAGTAGATTTTTCTTAATGAATGAGTTCGCAAAAAATTCTAATTTTCAGAAAAAATATATTAATAAAACAATTGATATAACGGTTGCTACGTTTTTGGCGGATGGCTTACAGACCGCATTTAGTGTTGGTGAAAGTATTGGTATTTTATTTAATGTGACAATTAATGGTATAATACAAGAAAGAGACGTTAACTACTTCCATGTTGCTGGAACTTCTAAAATTACCTTCCCAGAAGCACCTTATGAAGGAAGTAATGTTACAGTAACTTATTATAAAGGTAGAAATAGTGTTTTTATTGATAATTACGGAAAACCAATTCAGGTAGAAACAGAACATTTTATATATAATGGGTCAACTTTGGTGTTTACGGTTATGAACGCAATTAATAGTGTTGTTGGTGTAGATATTAACGGTCTTGCTGATGAAGAGGGTGTTGGTTTCAATATCACTAGTGAAACTCAAATTACCTTAACTTCAGCGCCTGTACTTGGATCAAGAATTGGTGTTAATTATTTATATTAATCCTCATCATATAGGTCAGTTTTTTTAGGCTTACAAGTGTCTTCTATTAATTTTTCTAAAATTTTATAAATTTTAAGCCCTTTCTTATCACAGTATGATTTTAGCATCTCGTGGTGTTTTTCACTGATTTTCACATTTTTAGTTTTGTTTTCCATATATAAAGATAAATAATGATAAAAAAGGATAAATAACTATCTAAATACAGAAAATTTGAGAAATCTTTGCTTAAAACAAAGATATTTATTTGGAAAGAATAAAATTATTTAACCAAACATTTATCAATGGCAAATTCAAACAGAGTATTCGTGTCTCCGGGTGTGTACACATCAGAGAAGGATCTAACATTCGTAGCGCAGAGCGTTGGAGTTACAACATTGGGTCTAGTGGGTGAGACTTTAAAAGGTCCGGCATTTGAACCAATTTTGATTTCTAATTTCGACGAATTTAAAGTATATTTTGGTACTACCAGTCCAGCAAAGTACGGAGATGGTAACCCAAAATATGAGCTTCCATATGTAGCTAAATCATATTTACAAGAATCAAATCAATTATTTGTAACTAGAGTTTTAGGATTAACTGGCTACAAACCAGGAAAGACCTATGGAATTAAAACATTAGGAGGTATTACTGTTGATCTAACAAGTACCCCAACAACAAGCGGTAGTACATTAACACCTACATCTTTAACAACAATAACAGGTGCAACATTTTATGCTGAACTTTCAGGTAAAACATCAACAGAAGGTACATCAATTACTGATTACTTAATTGCTGGTTCAAATTCTAATGGGGCATATGCTCTTAACGAATGGTTTACAATTGGTACGGTGCCAGCATCTGCAACAAGTGGATTAACTGGAACACAGTTAGTATCACCTATTGGAAATGCTAACAAGAACTGGTATAACAATTACTTTGTAAAAAGTGGTTCTACCGATTCAACAATTCATGGTGTATATTCATACCTTTTTGTTTTAACAGGTGCATCATCATTTAGTGTTACAAGATACAAGTATTCAGCGTCATTAAATGCTGACTATGCTGGTAGAACTGTATGTTTATTAAGATCTAGGGGTTCATACGTATCAAACGCACTTGTACACAGAGTAACTGGTGCAACTGCCGTTCAAATTACGGGGGCAACTATTGATACTAATCCATTGGGTGAATTTAATTTAGCTATTACCGATGTTGCTTCGATTGTAAACAACTTTACGTGTTCTTTCGACACATCTTCTTCAAAATATATCACCAAAATACTTGGTACTGATGTTTTTGATAAAGAAAAGGTTGAATATCCAATTTATGTTCACGAAGTATATCCAAATTTAATAAACAACTTGTTTGAACAAGGTTTAATTAGAGGTTTAAGTACAGATGAACAAGTTTTAACAGAGGTGGATAATTTTGTTACACAATGGGATATGGCAGGGTCATCAACAGTAGTTTCTGAAGTTAGAGGCGGGAAGGTTTTTGATTTATTCAGTTTCTTAACTGTATCAGATGGTGATACTTCTAACTATGAAGTTAAAATAACAATTTCAAATATTGACATTGACACAGCAGAATTTGATATTCTTGTTCGTGATTTTAATGATACCGATACTAATCAAGTTGTTTTGGAGAAATTCACAAGATGTACAATGAATCCAGATTTACCAGGATATGTTGGTAGAAAGGTTGGTACATCAGATGGAGAGTATGAATTAAGATCTAAGTATATTATGCTTGTTTTAGCTGAGGAGCATCCAACAGACGCATTCCCAGCTGGGTTCAAGGGAGTAACAACAAGATCTGAAATAGGTGAAATTCTTTATAAAACAAAATACTATGATGCAGGTGATGTATTATACTATGACGCTAGCGGAAATCCAGTTACCACAAATGGTGATAAAGTTAAAAAAGTAACTTTAGGATTTTCAACAGATGGTAATTTTATATATGATAGAGACATGTTAAAGTTTAAGGGTAAGGTAGCAGCCGGATCAACATTTGGTTTCCACTTATCAACAAATGCGTCATCAATCACTGGAACAACTGGTAGTAAATTATTTAAAACAACAGCATATGATTTAGAAGGAATTAACAAAGGTAAATTAGCAACTACATCATATAGAAAATTCACTCTACCATTATTTGGTGGTTTTGATGGTTGGGACATTTATAGAAATACAAGAACAAATGGTGACGGGTATGTATTTGGTAAAACAACGTATATAAGTGGTCACACTGGAAACGGTGGTGTATTCAGCAGTACAGTTGGAAACTCAGATTACTATGCATACTTACAAGCTATTGAAACATATGCAAATCCTGAAGCAGTAGATATTAACATATTTGCAACACCAGGTATTGATTGGAATAATCATAGTTCATTAGTTAATCAAGGAATTGATATTATTGAAAATGATAGAGCGGATTCATTATACATTATCAACTCACCTAACTATACAACTGCTGATGAAACAATTTCATCTTTAGATGATTTAGGTCTTGATAGTAACTATTCTGCAACATATTGGCCTTGGATTCAAGTAAGAGATACAGATAATGCAACACAGCTTTTTATACCGCCAACAGGTGAAGTATTAAAGAACATAGCATTGACTGATAACGTTTCTTATCCTTGGTTTGCTGTGGCGGGTTACTCAAGAGGTCTTGTTAACGCAATAAAAGCACAAAAGAAATTAACTCTTGATGAAAGAGATAATCTTTATAAAGCCAGAATTAACCCAATCGCAACTTTCTCTGATACAGGTACTATTATCTGGGGTAACAAAACGTTACAAGTTAGAGAATCAGCATTAGATAGAATCAACGTAAGAAGATTGTTATTGAGAGCTAGAAAGTTAATCTCTGCAGTAGCTGTAAGATTGTTATTTGAACAAAATGACGAACAAGTTAGACAAGAGTTCTTAAGATTGGTAAATCCAATTCTTGAGTCAATTAAGAAAGAAAGAGGTTTATATGACTTCCGTGTAAGTGTATCTAACGATCCAGAGGATATTGATGCAAACACATTAAGAGGTAAAATATACATAAAACCAACAAGAGCATTGGAATTCATTGATGTTGAATTCATTATTACTCCAACGGGTGCTTCTTTTGAAAATATCTAATATTACAATAAAATAAGAATGGGGATGGCTAAAAACCTCCCCATTTTTGTATAGTATATTGAATATCAGTAAATTAGTTAATTAGAATAAAAGAATATAAGTAAATCAGAATATCAGAAATATTAGTATATTAGTACATTAGAATATTAGTATTTTAGAATTTTAGTAAGTTAGTAGCAAAAAGCTAAGGAAAAAAAACGAGAAAAACAACTATTTTACAAAATAAATTTTATTTCACATATTGATATATTTATAGGAAAGAAATAAACACAAAATTATAATACAAAAACAATGGCAGATTTATTAATGAAAATGCCGGTTCCATATGAACCGAAACGCAAAAATAGGTTTATCTTAAGATTTCCATCATCTTTAGGTATTAACGAATGGTATGTAACATCTACTGCTCGTCCTAGTGCTAAAATTAACTCAACAGAAATTCCATTTTTAAATACTTCAACATACGTAGCAGGTAGATTTACATGGGACCCAATCAAAGTTACTTTTAAAGACCCAATTGGTCCTTCAGCATCTCAGGCTCTTATGGAATGGTTTCGCTTACACGCAGAATCGGTTACAGGTAGAATGGGCTACGCCGCAGGTTACAAGAAAAACGTAGAATTAGAAATGTTAGACCCAACAGGAGTTGTAGTTGAGAAATGGATAATGGAAGGTTGTTTCTTAACTAGTTTAAACTTTGGTGATTTGAACTACTCTCAAGATGAATTAGCAACAATTGATGCTGAATTGAGAATGGATAGATGTATCCAAGTATACTAATATTACTTTTAAAATAGATTTATTTAAATCCATCATCCTTTTAGGTTGGTGGATTTTTCGTTCCATGTGGAACCTTTTTCATTACCAATTGATTTTCTAATAAATTATACTTATATTAAAAGAAACAAATTAATTTAATATGGATAATATAAACCCAATGGTTGCATATGATGTGGTATCCTTACCATCTCAAGGTGTACACTATTCCAACGGAAAGAAAACATTAAGAGTAGCTTATCTAACGGCTGCAGATGAAAATATTCTAATGTCCCCCAATTTAATACAATCCGAAACGGTTGTTGATGAATTATTAAAAAGAAAAATATTGGATAAAGACCTTAGTTATGAGGATCTTGTTGAGGAAGATAAACAAGCTATTTTAATATTTTTAAGAAATACAGCATTTGGTACAGAATATACATTAACATTAACCGATCCAGCAACTAAGAAATCTTTTGAGGGAATACTAGATTTATCTGTATTAAAGGTTAAAGATTTTAAATTAGTTGCTGATTCAAATGGCGAATATTCATACATATTACCAATGTCTAAGAAAAATATAACATTTAACTTCTTAACAAACACACAAGAAAAAGAATTACAGAACATTAAAGAATCAAGTGGATCATCGGTTTCTCCAGTTAATACTAAAAAACTTGAGATGATGATTAAATCTATTGATGGTCAACGAGATCAAATGGCAATATATCAATTTATTCAAAATCTACCAATCAAAGATTCACAAGATTTTAAAAAATTCGTATCAGAAAATAAACCAGGTTTAGACCTAATAGTTGATGTAATCGCCCCGTCAGGAGAAAAAGTCCCAGTTTTGGTTGACTTTGGGGTGGAGTTTTTTCGTCCCTTCTACGGAATATAAGAAAAACCAAATACAGATTATTTTATTTCTTTTAACAAAGGGATTTACTTATCAAGACATATTAATATTACCAATACACGAAAGAAGTAATATCATTGGCGCTTTATTAGAAAATAACGGATAAAACTATTTATATAATATGGCAGATAATAGAGAAGATTTTTTAAAATTTTTAAAAAGCTTAGGTATTGATGATTCAGATGCAAAAGCTGGTGCGGATAGGTATCAAAAATCTATCGACGAATTAGCATCAAAAGCATCTAGAGCATCAAGAACATCAACCACTAGTGGTACAGGTAGTGTTATTAACGCACTAGGCGCTGGATTTATCGATCAACAGGTAAACACTTTAGGTAGAATTAGTACAAGTACAGGTAAAGCAATACTTGAAGGTATTAATAAAAGTGCCTCATTTAATCCAGTAACAATTATAAAGGGTGTATTAGATGGTGCATTAAAGGGTGGTGAAGCCATACTTGGGGATTTAGCTGAATTAGACAAAGAATTACTAGAACGAGTTAGAGGTGCAGGAGGATATGTAGGGGATGCTGCAACAGACATGATGAGATCAGTTAGGGTTGCTATGATTGCAGCGCAAGAAGCTGGTGCATCTACAGATGATACATTAGGTGCTGTAAAAAGCCTAATGGAAAACTCTGAAAGAATGTCTATCTATGCAGAAAAAACAATTTCAGATGGAATGCTAGCTTCCGTTGCTTTTACCAAAAATGCTAGAACAATATTAGAAAATGCTGAAAACTTTAGAAACGTTGGTATAGGTTTAGATGATGCATCTAAATCAATTACCGCCATAGGTATGGATTCGGTAAAGTTAGGTTTAAATGCTAAAGCAACTTCTGAAACATTAATTAAAAATTTAGGTAGCTTAAATGCATATGGATTCCAAAACGGAATTAAAGGTTTAGGTAAAATGGTCCAAGAGGCACAATCACTTAAAATCAATATGGATGATGTGCTAAAGGTTGCTGATAAATTATATGATCCAGAAAGTGCAATTAACCTTGCTGCAAATCTACAAGTTGTTGGAGGTGCGTTTGGTGATTTAAACGATCCAATTAAATTAATGTATGATGCAACAAATAATGTTGAATCATTACAAACAAGTATTATTGGCGCTGCTAGAAGTTTAGCAACATATAATGTTGAACAAGGTAGGTTTGAAGTAACAGGAGTCAATTTAAGACGTGCTAAAGCTATGTCTGATGCTTTAGGTATATCAATGGGTGAATTAACTAATATGGCTGTTAAAGGGGCTGCTAAGTTCGAAGCGATGAGCCAATTAGACATATTCCCATCTTTAAATGATGAACAAAAAGAGTTTGTTTCAAATTTAGCAACAATGAAAGATGGTAAAGTTGGTTTTGATATTCCTAAAAGTATGGTCGAAAGACTTGGTTTAGATAATGTTAAAGATGGTTTCGTTGGATTAAGTGATTTATCAGATAAACAAATTGTGCAACTACAAGCGATGCAAAAAAGTGCAGCAGATGAAAAACCAATAGACATCGCAAGAAATCAATTTAATGAAACAACAAAAATATTAAATGTTGCAACAGCAATTTACTTAAGGATGATGGATGATGGAAGAAAGGGACCAATAGGTCAAACAGCATCAAAAGGTATGGAAGCGGCAGCTAATTTTATGCAAAAAACATTTAACCCATCTGAAGATAGTACTGGAGAAACAGTTAAAAAATTAGCTGGCGCAGCTATAGATGCTGGTGGTGAGGCAATGTCTGCAGTTGCTGATTATATGAAAAATTTAAGTCCAGAGATGATGGAAACACTTGGTTTACTTAAGAAAAAACTTAGTGAAGCAACAAAAGATATAAATGTTGAAGATATTAAAAATAAAGCAGGAGAAATGCTTGAAAAAGGCGGCGAGAAAGCAAAAGAAGCATATGATGAAATTAAAAAATTCTTTGGGGAACTTACTGTAAAGGTTGATATTAATAGTAATAGCCCAGAATTAGCCGGTATTGTTGTTAATGAAATATCTAGAAATCCACAATTAAGAGCTGATCTCGCATCGAACATAGTTAAGAACACTAAAAACTACACATAATAAAACAATTAATTATCTATTTATTAGATAAAAGAATAGATGCCAAGTTACTTAGATTTTGATGCTACAAAAAGGTTTAGAGATGAGTTATTATCAAAGACCTTAAATGCTCCTAATGGTCCTCAGACTTTTAGTAGTAGTAACTATCCTATTCAAAAAACAAACAGTTTTCCAAACAAAGATCAGGGTGATGTAATATTAAACCAACAAACATCTAGAGACGCACAAATAATATCTACTGGAACAAGTAATAGATTTGCACCAGAAAATGGTGATTATGTTGTTGTTGAGGATGTAAGAAATATTACATCAATAGACAATGTTGGTATATATCCATATTTTCCAATTAATAGTGGTATTTTAGGTAGAGGGTTAATAGGGGCATTAGATTCTAAAAACTATGAGTTTGAATCTAAATTAGCAAAGTTTGCTAACTATCATATATCTGAAAGTCCAGATGGGCCTGTTCAAGCAAGAATTAGACAAAATTTACAAACAGCAACACTTGGTAGAGTTAGAGCACTTGATGCTTTAAATGGTAATTTATCTACAGCTATTAATTTAGTTACAGGTAAAGAAAAGTTAATTGAAAGAAATTATAAAATAACTGTAGCCAAAACACTACCCGGAAAACTTATTGATTTTGTTCAAACAGTTGCAGGTGTCGAGTTTCCATTTTCAGAAATTCCTGGTGACTACTTAACCAACCCAGCTAATCCTGTTATTAATAGACCAGTTCCACAAAGTGAGTTTGGTAAAATATTTCAAGATGCAACAGGTGTTCTAGGTTCTTTATTAGGAATTCAAAGAAGACCAAAAGCTAGTAGAAAACCATCAGACTTAATGCTTGAATATTTAAGTGATGGTCAAAAGGGTGTGTTATATGATAATTTATCCTTTTCAACATACGCGCCAAATTATACAACAACAGCTAGATCACAAAATTCTAGTAAATTATTTAATTTTGTAGATAAGATTGCTGCTGGTATTAATAAAGTTATAGGTAGAGAAGCGCCAGCAGGTAAAGCTTATATTGGTGATGATAGAGGTAATGATGTAAAAAATGTTATCGCTGATTTTAACGATAATAAAACAAGAAGTCCATATTATCTATCATTAATGTTTGACGAGACAGCAACAAAACTGTTTCATAGCGAAAGGAATATTTCAGAGAGAGGCCCAATACCTGGTAAATTAACATGGTATAGCCCAAATAGTAAAAATAAATTAGGTGTTCACAATTTAGAATATCAAAGTGAGAGTTCTGTATTTGAAGAAACCTTATCAACAAAATATGCATTTAGAGATGATTCTATTTTAGGTAAAACACAAGAGTTATTAAATTCATTACCTAAAGATGGTGGTCTATCAAGATCACACGTTGCTAATGTTATTGATCAAACAAGTAGAATATTCAGAGAGGGTGATACATTATTATCTAGAGGCTCTGCAATTAAATATATTGATAAAGCAACGGGTAAACAAGACGGTACAGAATATTGTAGAGTATGGACAAAAGATAGATCATACATGAACTATTCTGATACTATGAAAAGAACTGGGTTGATTAGAAAAGTTGAAGATAGTGTTTTATCAACACCGTGGAACTTGAATATTGCACCAATGTCAAATGGTAATGGTTCATTTGATAAAAGTTCAACCAACATTGATGCTGTTGCTGGTAAAGTAAAAAAATATATGTTTTCACTTGAAAATTTATCATGGAAAACATCAAACAAATTTGGTTACACATATAATGATCTACCATATTGTGAAAGAGGTCCGAATGGTGGACGTGTTATGTGGTTCCCACCATATGACTTAAAAGTAAATGAAACAAATAGTGCTAGCTGGGATAAGAATAATTTCTTAGGAAGACCAGAACCAATTTATACATATCAAAATACAGAAAGAAGCGGAACCGTTTCATTTAAAGTTATTGTTGATCACCCAAGTATTTTAAATTTATTAATAAAAGAAATAAGTGACGAACAAGCAGAAGAATATTTAAATTCAGTTTTTGCTGGTTGTCAAGATATTGATTTTTATACATTAGTTAGAAAATATACAACATTAGATAGATCTGATTTAGAATTAATACAAGCATATCTTGAATATTATAGGGATGGTAAAACTGTTGATATATCAGATTCACTTGAATTTATAAATATTGCTGGCGAATCAACGGTAACCCCTGAAACAACAACAGGCGGATCTGAAGCAAGCAGCGTGCTTGGTACAGCAACAAATTATACTGGGTTTCTATTTTTTCCAAACGATTATCCAAAACCACAAAACGATATATATTCCAACCAAGATTATGGCCAAATTTATTCTGGTTACACAACAGCAGATAAAAAAGCATTATTCAACACAACCCTTAATACTGAACTAACTAAAATATTAACTGTTAACACACCAAATAATAAATCGGATGTAAAAACAATATATGGTAGTGAAACACCAACAGAAACAACATCCGCTTTAGTTACAAGAACTCAAGGTCAAATAACATCTGCGTTTCAAAAGTTAGAAGGTAATTATACTTCTTTAACAGACACATTAAATGCAATAAAAGCCGAGTTAGTAAAAAATAGTTTAAAAAGTATTGAAATTGATTTAGAATCATCTACATCATTTGTTGCGGATGAAAAATACAACATTAAATTATCATATAGAAGATCTGATAGTATTGTAAAACACATTATAAAAACATTATCAAAAAATAATGATATACCATCAACCCTTTCCAAATATTGGAAAAAAACTATAAGTGAATTAGACTCAAATCCGGGAGAAGTTAAAGATAGTAAAACATTAAACCTAAAAGATTTAGGTTATGGTGATGATGTAAATGGTGATATCATTATTAATTTTACAAACAAAGGAGAAAATGCAACTAGATCTGGTCCAGAAGGATATGATTGTCATAAACAAGAAATAAAAAATACTGGCGGTTTAAAAGAATACGCACCGGTAACATTTTATTGTAGATCAGTTGAAGTCAAAATAAATGCTTACCCTAAAGAAACACAAATACCAGCTAAACCTGGTACCGTTATTCCAGGTAAAACAGAATATGGTTCAGGAAAAACTGAGATTAAAAAAACCGAAATTAAAACAAACAGAAAACCACCATTGGATGTTGTTAAGAAATTAATAATGAAGACATTGTCTGAGTGTTTTTATTTTAAAAAATTAGAAGAAACTGACCCAGTTGTTTTCAATTCACTTAAACAGAAATTTAGATATTTTCACCCAGCGTTTCACTCAATGACACCAGAAGGATTAAATGCTAGATTAACATTCTTACAGCAATGTATAAGACCTGGTGATACAATACCAATTAAAGGATTAAGTGTTGATAGTGATTCAAATATTGTTGATGCCAGAAATACAACATTTGGACCTCCACCTGTTTGTGTTTTAAGAATCGGCGATTTTTATCATTCAAAAATAGTAATTACAAATCTTAATATAACATTTGAAAATTCAACTTGGGATTTAAACCCTGAAGGTATTGGTGTACAACCAATGATTGCTGATGTTACATTACAAATAAATTTTATTGGTGGTCAAGGTATTAAAGAACCAGTTGCAAAATTACAAAATGCATTAAGTTCTAACTTCTATGCAAATACAGAAATTTATGACTATAGAGCGGATTCAACCGTAAATAAAGATGATTTAAAAAACTTTAATATTGATTTCTTAGAAAAATTAGTAGGTAAAGTTAAAACACCAGATATAGCCGGTATTGATACATCACAAAATCCTAAGAAAGAGGGAAAATATATTGGTACCTTAACAACAACACAAATGAGTTACCAGCAAAATAGAGATGATTTATTAGCTGCAACAAATGAGTATTTTGATAAATTTAAAGACACATATAATAAATTATTAAAAACTTATGGTAATGAAATTCTACCGTTATTTATATCACCAACATATAGAACAACAAATCAATTAGATGTTCAGAATACTATTAGTACAACAACTCAGATAACATTATTAGGTAACTATAAGAAGACAAGAGATTTTACAAATCTATATGGTAGATTAGAAACAAAACTTTTAGAAAAAGTTTCAGCATCTGACCATAATATTGTATTAGACTTTGATATGGATTTGGGTTCAACAAAATACGAGAGATCTAGAGCTATTATTGATCCTTATATTAAAAACACAGTAACCGAATTTTTAAACAGTATCAAGGATGAACAAATGATAAAAGAACTTGAGACTAATAGAAATAAATTTATTGAGTTTATTGATGGGTTTAATTTTATCATGGAAACTAATGGTAAAGACGCTAGAATAGATAAAGAAACAACAACGGTTGTTAGCTTAACGGATTTTAACGTTCAAAAATTATATGAGCAATATGATGAAGTGGTAAACCTTGTAAAAGACAAGCATTCAATGTTTACTGCTGAGTTAAATACATCAATTGACTTTGCTGATCCATCATTTACAGACGATCTTTACAAACAACTATTGGCGTTTATAATTAAAAATAACGTTGATAAAATTTTAAAAGAATACGAGAATTCACCAGATAATAAATTATTTGATAAAAATGCTATTAACAAAATAGAAAGAAGATTAAATAAGTTTATTAAAAAAGCATTAGACATTGACGAGAAGAAATTTAAATATAAAAAGGTACAGAATAAAAAAGAATTTAAACCATACGCGGTTACAATTACTGGATCAATAACAGGCCCACAACAAGAAAAATTGAACAACGTACATGGTTTAAAAGATAATTCAACAGAATCAAAGTTAAACTTTTCTAAAGTTATTAAATAATGAATCAATATTTTAACAGATATGAGTATTTCCTAGAGGATGGTGAATTTAAAATTGTACCAGGAATTGAAATACCACCTAAATCAACTGACAAGTACGTAAAGTATATAAAGGGTAAAGATAGGTTGGATAAGATGTCTCAAGAGTATTATAGCACCCCACTTTTTGGTTGGTTAATTCTACTATCCAACCCTAAGGTAGGTTCAATTGAGTTTGAAATACCTGATAATTCAATTATTAGAATACCATTTCCACTTATTAATTCTTTACAAGAATACAAAAAGAACGTAGAATTGTATAAACTATATTATGGGGAATAACAAATTAAATCAAAATGAAAACATACTAGTAGTAGTCGATCAGCAAAACATTGTACATATCGATCCTAATACTGTTATAGATCAAGATGGTCAACTACAAAGTAGATTGGTTGATCATGAGAATCTAGTAATGTATGTTAACCTAGAAGCTGATTTGGTACCCAGAAGTGTTTTTTACTCGGATTCAGAAAAAAGCACATTAACATCATTAGCATCAGGTAGATTTAACATGATGCGAAATCAAGGAGATAAGAATGAGTTTGAAAATAACTTTGATACCAATTGGACAGAGACATTTGTACCAGAAGCAATACTAAGTACTAATGTTAATGAACCAAAAACTTATGACCCTACAGCACAAACATTTGGTATAGAAAGTATTAATATAGTTGTTAAAGGAGCAAATAGCATACCACAAGTATCAATTAATTTTATTGATGTTAGAGGTAAAACATTATTTGATTCACCTAAAAACTCACCATATAAAGCGTTTTTTCATCAACCCTGGCCAATATTTTATCTAACTGTTAAAGGGTATTATGGTAAAGCCATTAGATATAGAATCCAACTCGTAGATTTTAAAACCAAATTTAATGGTAATACTGGTAACTTTGAGATATCAACAAAATTTGTTGGGTCAACGTATGCTTTTTTAAATGATATTTTACTTCAAAATATTGTTAATGCACCATACATGTATATGGTAGAATCTAGCGAACCATATAAAACTAATCCAAAGACTGGATTCATCGAAAAGAAAATATCAAAAACAACAAAGGGATTTTCAATTTTAAAATCAGTTTATTCTGATTATAAAGCTAAGGGATATATTCCTAAAGACTTTCCGGTAAAAACGCTTAGAGAACTTTTAATGACCGCAACGGGATTAGAAAGTATTATTGAAAACGCACTTTTTAGTGAAACTGTTAGTCCTAATGTTTTAAGTGATGTTTCAGAATTTGATAAGATTCTAGGGAATCTAGAGAAAACAGTTATTTCATGGAGCAATAGATTTTTAAATTCTACCGATATTGTTAAAGAAGATGGGGACGTAATTTATTACGCTTTAAATAAAGCCACAAATGATAGAACACAAACATCAAGTGGACCTATTAGCGGCGATATAATAAGTGGTACAACCAACAACTTATCACTTAAAAGTAGAATAGACAAATATATTATTGATTTAGAAAACAATTCTGCGTTTGGTAAAAAAATAGAAAACAAACAGAAAATTAAAACTAAAACAATATCATTAGATTCAATAAGAAATATTGGTGATTTTTTTGTTTTTAATAATGGTAAGTACGGCGTTGCAAACGAAAAACTAGTTGAAAGAATTAAAAAAATTCAAAACGAATTTATTACCAGTAGAGATTCAGTTGAAACAGATGTTGAAAAAGCAATAAATGAAGTTGTTAAAGATAATAAAAAAGGTGGTTTTGGATTTGAACCAACCATTAGGAATATATTTGCTGTTATTTTAGCAAATGCTGACACATATGTTCGTTTAATGAAAGATGTTCATAGAAAAGCGATACAAAGATCTGATTTTAGAAAAAAAGAAATTGTGGGGATTAGTGATAATAAAGATGAAGTGATATATCCTTGGCCCGAAGTTAGAAAGAAAGGGAATAAAGAGCAATATGCATTTTATTATCCAGCAGATAGTCAAGTTGTTGAATCAACAAAAGGTAAAAACTTTTCACTATGGCCTGAGGTTGAATTTGTAGAAACATATAATAGTGTTGCAACAAAAAGAGTGGATAGTGAAAGTGGTAAAGAAATTTTTCCATCTGACCTTATGTTTGTTTTTGATGGTAAAGATGAGTTAAGAGAAATTAAAAATGTAAGTACATTCTTTAAAACAGAAGATAAATACCCATATACAGACAAATCAATAGCTTCAATTTTATATGAAATTTCTGAAAGGGCACAATATATAACATCATATAATAATTTTTCAGCAGAAAATGGATTAAATGAAATTTGTGCAAATGAATTTGAAACGCTAAGTAGCGCGATAGATGGTGATATTGATATTAGGGAGGTTTTAAATCAACTAATTACAAGTCAACAGACACTAATCGACTATATGTCAAAATATTCAAAAAACGAAAGGTATCCATATTTTCAAGATAGACTACCAACAGTTGATTACATAAAAGAACTTGTAGATAGGGATTTTAATATTATTGAATATAATGATGTTAAAACAACGGATGTTACAGATAAAGAATTACCAAGATTGCAGGCTTATATCGACAACTATGTTATTGATCCATACCGATTAAAAGAATTTCCATTTAATTCTGATCTATATCAATCATATATTGGCAATAAGGTATTAGCAGAAAACGATTATAAATATTATAACATTTTTAAGGTAAATCAGGATGATAATTTTATCAGTTCACCAATTAATTCAAAATCTTGGGTTCTAAGTGCATACACTGAAAATATTTTTAATCAAAAAATAACACTTAGTGGACAAACAAGAAATTTACTTAACACACCATATTTTCATAAACAACTTTATAACGATTTTTTCAAAGGCGGCGTTTCAGAAAGATATGTTGGTTCGGCTTATCTATTATTAAATTCATTACCATATAAAGATTTAGATGATATTATTGAATTTAATGAAAGTAAAATATTAATGTCATCTTTATTTAAAGAGGTTGCGGCCGCTCACTACGTTCCATATTATTTAATGTTAAAATGGGGATCAATTTATCATAGATATAAAAAGTATCTTAAAGAAAACGTTGACATATTAAGTGGTGTTACTGTTTCTATAAATGGTTCTACCTTTTTTGATAACGGAACAAACGTATCTTTCAATCTTAGTGGGTTAACACCATCAATGAGTGCTGTAACGTATTCATCCAATTCATATGTTGGAGTTTACCCATACTATCATGGTATATTTCATCAAGTAGTTAATGGCTATAGTTTTTATAATCCATCTGGGTTTACAAAAACAAGTGCAACCGCCGTTAATGCTAGTGCGTTATACAATAATGCGATTACAAGTGGAATCACAAAATATATTTTAGAAAAACCAACCACAAAAAGTGGGTTCACATTAACATCACTAGTTGATAACTCTAAATTTGAGACGACAGATGTTAGATATACAATTTTACCGTCTAATGGGGCATCTAAAATTGATAATATTGTTGATGATTTCTCAAATTTATTACAAGATTCATTTAGAATAATATTAGATGATAGTGACCTAACTAAACATCCATTTTATAACGTTTTAAGTTTTCCGGCTTACAATCAAATTATTAAAACAACTAATAATGAATTTTCATTAACTGGAGATAAGAAAAAAGTTATGGATCTTATTGCCACGTTTAGCCCTAAGATGTTAGATGAGTTTGAATCTATGTTTTTAGAATTTTCATCATTAGATTTAGATATTGATGCACCAAGGAAAAGTTCACACGACTATACTTCTTTCCAAGAAATATTGAAAGAAATATGTAGCATTGACAAAACAGGTATTGATTTCACAGTAGATGGAAATAGAGAAAAAATAATTAAAGCTCAAAATACTAAATTGGAGGCTTTAACTAAAAATATGTTAGATAATAAAAATCTAAGAAAATTAGTTATTGGTAACCCAAAACAAATTGATGATTATATCATAAATGGATTTGTTGGTAAATCTAAATCATATTTACCAAATCCATATAACGCGGGACAATTAACAACAGGTGTAACAGGAACAAATAAATTTATTGATTTATACATTGGACAACCTATTGAATTTTCAACATATACCGGTGTAACAGCAAACAGATACAATAACATATATGCTGACTTTTTTAGAGTTAATAATATTGAAATAACGGAAGAGAATATCTACTCACATAGAGAGCTTGCTAGAATATATGCTGGTTGGGTTAAAGATAATAAAGCAACCAATAATACTTTTATACCTACCAACGCATTATTTAAAACATATATAAAAACTGAAATATTTGATCCACAGGATTCTAGAATTTCATTTTTTTTACAAAACCTTATAAAAAAGTTTAAAGATTTAGGTAAGGAAAAAAATAAAGAGAAAATAACATTATACCATGGATATAACGAAGCTAAAACAACGAAATTAGATTTATATCAATATTTTAAATCGTTTAACGATAAGTGGATTGCTGGTAATGCGATTGGACAAAGACATTTAATGGATGAGTTTTTATTCTTAGATAGGGCTAATAGAGATATTGGTGATAAAGCATATGTAAGTTTAGAAAGAATTATTTCTCTAGGTAGTGAGAAAAATGCAAAAATAGATTTATACAGTGCAATATCAACTTTGATACAGGGCACAAATTTTGATATGAGACCATTACCGGCTTACATTAATTTTTATGGTACCAATACTAGTAATAAAAAAAGAATTATACCATCTAAAAACTTAGCTAGAAATTTATTCGGAACATTTTTAGATGTTGACTATCAGGACTCATCACCTAAAATCATATTACAATATATTAATAAGACATCTCAATACTTGGATATGTCTATAGTTAATAAGGACTATAAATTTAAGAGTGACAGTTTTGATATTAAGGATACAAATAATAATCCATTAATTGTTGAACCAAGAATATTCATGGAAACAGATACTGCTAATTCAAATAGGGTTGTATCTTTTGAAGTTAATTTTGGTGATCAAGCTCAGGGTGTTTTTAAAAGTATATCATTAGATCAAAGCACATATAAAAACACAACAGAAAGTGCCCTTGCTCAAGAAAGATTGGCAAGATCACAAGGTGGTGGTGGATCACATTCCGTGGACATAGGATTATTTGACATTTATAAAACAGCATCATATCAATGTAGTGTTACTTGTATGGGTAATGTAATGTTACAACCAACAATGTATTTCTATTTAGCAAATGTTCCAATGTTTAATGGGACCTATTTAATATTTGATGTTAGTCACTCAATAAAAGCTGGACAATTTGAAACATCATTTACTGGTGTTAGAATTTCAAACAGCACGTTACCATCTCTTGATAGTACGTTTATGTCTAGTTATAGACCATTATTTAGTAGACTACTATCATCTGCGGTTAAGAAGAAACAACAAAGTATTCAAAATCCCACAACAGAAAAAACAATTACAACCAAGGATAAACAAACTATTAGTATTGATCCAGGTTTCCCAGTTGGTGGCGAAGATCTAAATAAAATAATTATAAACCAATCTGGGTTGTTATATGATATTATACCATATAATGGTGCAAAAGTCGGTGGTGCAAATGAAAAGTATATTCAATACATTGAGCCTAAAAAGGGTGAATTCTGGCTTAGAACAAGGGTGGCATTATTTGGTGGTTCAAAATATGACCCAACAGGTGAATTACAATTAATTAGTGGATGGAATGCTTATCCAAATGTTCTTAAAACATATAATGATATTAAAGACACCCTTTTTGATTATTATTCAGTAAGATTACAAATCAACAATAATAAAGAAGAGATTTTTAAATATGATACGGAATTTCAGAACCCAGCTTTGGGTTTATCATACACTTTAATTACCGATATGAATCCATCTACCAATAGATTTAATGGCCCAGTACATAACGGTCCAGCAATAAGTGATACTCAAGCTGGAGAGTATGGTATGTCAATGTGTGCTAAACTGATGAAAAAATTAAAACTAAAGGAAGGGGATGTGGTGTATTTTAGGTTAATTAAAAGAAAATAGTAAATATTGAAGTATTTATTAGTATATATTTTAACATTATGGAAAAAATAAATAAATCGGTAGATCAGTTCTTAAACCCAAAGGTTTCAAGACAAGTATCAAATGACTCAATGGAGAGAGAAGAATGTGATTTACAAACTGGCGAATGCTATGTTATTAGATCAAAAGATGGTATCGTTGAAAGAATAAATAAAAAATACATTACCGAAGACGGTAGACAACTATTACAAGACTAATACTATGTTAGAACAAAAACTTTTGGAAGAAATAAATAGATATAAATCTATTAACAAAAACGCAAAATCACTTTATGTGATTAATGAGCAAGAATTACCAGCAGCTCCAGCACCTGAAGATGCTGCGCCAATAGAACCAGGTATGGATGCACTTCCAATGCCCCCAGCTGCACCATTAGAACCAGGAGCGGAAGCGTTACCAGATTCACCGGAAACTAGTAGTACAGAAGAAGTTGATGTTACAGATTTAGTTAACATGACTAAAAACATTAAAAATGAGTTAGAAACATCAAAAGGTGAACACGGTAATGTTTTGCAACAAATGGACGCTGTATTCAGTAAACTAGATGATCTTGAAATGAAATTGGGTAATATGGATGCTGTTATAGCAAAAATTGACCAATTGGGTACCAAGGTAGACGGAATGAAACCTCAAACCCCTCAAGAAAAATTAGAAATGCGTTCTTTAGATTCATATCCATTTAACGAAAAACCTCAAGAGTTCTTCGCGCATAAGCAACAAGAAATGAGAGCTAGTGGGAAAAACGAATATGTTTTAACCAAAAGCGACATTCAAAACTACTCTAAAGAAGACTTAACACAATCATTTAACCCTTTTGAAGATGAAGAACAATCTCAGTTCTAATGTAAACTTATTCCTAGGGTTGCAATGCCAATTTAAGATAATGCATTGGCAAACAAAGGGTTATGCTAGACATCAAGCATTTGGTAACATTTATGATACCCTAGACGGCCTAATAGACACATATGTTGAGGTATCAATGGGTAAATTTGGTAGATTCGTTTTAGATGAGTCAACTAGAAATATTGAAATATTTAACTTACAAGATATTGAAATCGTTAAGTTTATTCAAAAAATAAAACAATTTTTAATTGATTTAGGTAAGGAATTATCCCCAGAAAGCGACACTGACTTATTAAATATAAAAGACGAAATGCTTGCTGAAGTTAATAAATTGGCATATCTTTTGACCTTAGAATAGTAATATAAAAATATTTTAAAAATAATTGAGACCGGATTTTTTAATCCGGTTTTTTTTATGTATATTTTGATATAAGATTTTTAACAATTAAAAAAAACTATCATGGCAACAGTAGATTCAGTACTTGCACAGTACGAAAAAAACAAAAACGCTACAAGTAGCAACGCAAACAAAATGTCGAGTGAAGACAGATTGAAAAGGTATTTCACAACAGTCCTTCCTAAGGGAGTTAAATCTGGTGAAAAACGTATCAGAATTTTACCAACAGTAGATGGTGAAACACCATTTAAAGAAGGTTATTTCCACGAAATTCAAATTGATGGTAATTGGACTAAATTATATGATCCAGCTCAAGAAGGTAAACGTTCACCTTTGAATGAGGTTAAGGATGCATTATATGCAACTAAGGTTCAATCTGACGCTGAATTAGCTCGTCAATATCGTTCACGTAAGTTCTATATCGTTAAGGTTATCGATAGAGACAATGAGCAAGACGGACCAAAATTCTGGAGATTTAAACATAACGCCAAAGGAGATGGTATTATGGATAAGATATTCCCGGTTTTCCAAAAGAAAGGTGACATTACTGATGTTCAAACAGGTAGAGATATCACATTATTCTTAGCATTAACTAAATCTGGTAATGGTAAAGAATATACATCGATTAATTCGGTTATGCCAGAAGATCCATCTCCACTTCATGAAGATGCTGCTCAAGCTAGCGCATGGGTTAACGAGGAAACAACATGGAATGATGTTTATTCTAAAAAACCAGAAGAGTATCTAGAAATGGTAGCTAAAGGTGAGACACCAACTTGGGATACTGAAAACAAAAAGTGGGCGTCTAATTCTCAAGGTGAGGTGGTTTTTAGTGCACCTTCAGCGCCTATTGAAGACCCTCAAGAAGAAGAGGAAACAGATGAGAACTTACCGTTCTAAATTAATTAAAGGGGTGGAGATAACGTCAGAAGCCCCATTTTAAAAAAACTATAAAATGGCTATTAAGAAAAAACAATTTAGCGACGAAGATATTCTAAAGGAATTTTCGACTAAGACAAAGTATAAAGAAACTAACCACTATTATTGCGGTCAACCATTCTTGGATGCTTGTGGTATGCCAGGTCCAGTTATGGGTGGTATTAATATGTTCTTAGGTCACTCTAACTCTTCTAAAACAACAGCAATGATTTTAGCTGCGGCTGATGCTCAAAAAAAGGGGCACCTACCTGTCTTTATTATTACTGAGAAGAAGTGGAATTGGGAACATGCGGTTCAATTAGGTCTTCAAGCTGAACAAGATGAAGATGGAGAATGGCACGGTAATTTTATCTTTAATGACGGGTTTGATTACATTGAAGAAATCACTGAATTTATTAACAAATTGATTGATGCTCAAGCTAGTGGTAAACTTAACAAATCAATATTAATTTGTTGGGACTCTGTTGGATCTGTACCATGTAAAATGACATTTGAAGGTAAAGGCGGTAAACAACATAATGCTTCTGCTTTAGCTGATAAAATTGGAATGGGAATTCATTCTAGAATTTCTAAATCAAAGAAAGAAGATTATCCAACAAAAGAAAATCCATTATATGTAACCATGATTGTTGTTAACCAACCGTGGGTGGAACTTCCAGATAATCCATTTGGACAACCAGAGATTAAAGCGAAGGGTGGCGAAGCGTTATGGTTAGCATCTTCAATTGTATTCTTATTTGGTAATCAAAAGAAAGCTGGTATCAATCACATTGATGCAGTTAAAGGTGGTAGAAAAGTTACATATGCAATCAGAACTAAAATCTCAATTCTTAAAAACCACGTAAATGGTTTAGCATATAGAGATGGTAAGATTATTGCTGTACCACAAGGATACATTCATGATACTAAAGAAGCTTTAGAAATTTATAAAAAAGATTATTCTGATTATTGGAATAAAGTTCTTAGTGGGTTTGGTGAAGGTGATATCGTGTTCTCAGAGTCTGAAGATGAAGAGATTGGAGGCGAATAGGAAATTTTATATTGTTTAACATTTAACACAACAGACGAAATGTCTAACACATTATTGGTTGATGGAGATAATTTATTAACCATAGGTTTCTACGGACAAAAGAATAGATTTTATAAGGGTCAACATATTGGGGGTTTATTCCACTTTATTGACACCCTTAGAAGATCTTTCGAAACATATCAGTTAGACAAAATTTGTGTATTTTGGGATGGTAAAGAAGGCTCTCTATCTAGAAAGAAAATTTACCATCACTACAAAGAAAACAGAAAGCAAAGAAACAGAACGGAAGAGGAAATTAATTCATATCAATATCAAAGAAATAGAATTAAAAAATACCTAGAAGAATTATACGTTAGGCAAGCCGAATTTGAATACTGTGAATCTGATGATTGTATTGCTTTCTATGCTCAAACTTCCCCAACAGAAAAGAAAATAGTTTATTCTTCTGATAGAGACCTCGTACAATTAATTAATGATGAGGTTATATTATACAATCCATCTCATAGAAAGGTGTATTCTAAAAATGACATGATGCCTTATGATCATGAAGAAGTACTAATCGAAAACGTAAAGCTCATAAAAATATTATGTGGCGATCCATCTGACAACATATTTGGTATTAAAAATTTGGGAATAAAAAGACTCATTAGCCTCTTTCCTGAAATTAAAACAAAACAGTTAACCTTACAAGAAGTAAGAAATCAAGGTAATTTAATATTTGAATCTGATAAAGAGAATAAATTAATTCAAAACTTCCTAACTGGTGTTACTAAACTAGGTGTTTTTGGAGATGAATTCTTTGAGATAAATAATAAAATGGTTTGTCTAGATGATCCAATATTAACAGATGAAGCCAAAATAGGTATCATATCCTTGATTAAGGAGAATTTGGACTCAGAAGGTAGGTCATATAAGAACACCATGAAGATGATGATGGAAGATGGTTTATTCAGCATATTACCTAAAGCGGATGATTCTTGGATAAAATTCCTAAACCCATTTCTAAGGTTAACACAGATAGAAAAAAATAAAAAAAAAATAATAAAATTTAATATTAAAAAGTAACATTTATGAATAGTAACTTACAAGACCCAAACAAATTTGAGTTTTTACTAACATTAGACGGGAATATCATTTGTCAAAGATTTTTCAATGTCAGAGATTATAATCCAAGAACCAGAAGATCAATAAATTTACATGAAGAAGTAAAATTTATTTGTACGGAAATTTCAGACGATTTAAAAATAAAAAGTTCCGATTATTTGAGTGAAAATCAGGCATTTTTTATGAATAACGACATTGTGGAAGACCCCAAAGAATTGGATGAGCAGTATTTTTTGTTGCAAATTAAACAAGGCGACGAGGTATTTATTGAAAGAATATTCCCTGCCCATTACTATCACCCAAAGGTTAGATATGCGGTAGATATCAGACCAAAACTGAGGAAGATTTTGGGAGATTTAACTGAAGTTTTGTCACTTAGTGATCCTGAGACGACTTACCTTCAGTACAAGCTTTAATTTTTATTAATAATTTGAAATAACATATATATGAATGACATAAATTTTGGTCACTTAGGGGCTAACTATCAGTTATCTTTACTTAAGCTGATCATTGAAGACAGGAAGTTTTCGGAAACAATAATCGAGGTCATAGAGCCTGACTATTTTGATAATAGTGGAATGAAATTTATCGTTCAAAATATAAAAGAATATTTTGAGACTTATGGTAAGACTGTGCCACAGTATAATGCGATCGAGGAACAAATAAAGGCTGAAAGCATTTCCGATACTAACAGAAAGTCAAATCTTGACATGTTATTAAATATTAAAAACCACGTCATTGAACTAGGAAGCATTCCCGGTACCAAGGATAGGGCTATAAAATTCTGTAAACAACAAGTAGTAAAGAAGGCAATTAAGAAAATTGAGGAAATTACTAAAAGGGGTGACTTTGAACAGTATAGTACTATTGAGAAAATTATTCAAGATGCCCTTCAGGTTGGCGTTATGGATCATGAAATCGAAGATGTGTTTGATAATGTCTTAATGGCACTACAAGCAGACAATAGAAGACCAATTCCAACGGGAGTTAATGGTATTGATGGGTTATTAGATGGTGGATTAGGTAGAGGCGAATTAGGGGTTGTATTAGCTCCAACCGGTACCGGTAAAACAACATTATTAACCAAATTTTCAAATGAGGCATACAATTCTGGATACAATGTTGTACAGATATTTTTTGAAGATAACATTAATAACATTAAAAGAAAGCACTTTACAATTTGGACCGGTATATCTCCCAAGGATCAACCATTAGAAGCAGAGAAGATTGAAGAAATCGTTGCTGAAAGAAGAAAAGAATCCAAGGGTGAACTTAGGTTATTAAAACTACCAAGTGATTCTGTTACAATTTCTGAAATAAAATCTAAATTAAGAAAGCTACAATCTGATGGATTTAGAATAGATTTAGTAACTTTGGATTATGTTGATTGTATCACCCCAGAAAAAACGAATTATAATGAAGAGTGGAAAGGGGATGGGGCTATTATGAGACAGTTAGAATCCATGACATCTGAATTTGATGTGGCTATTTGGACAGCAACACAAGGTAATAGAGAATCTATTAAAAGTGAGGTTGTAACAACAGATCAAATGGGTGGGTCAATTAAAAAAGCACAAATTGGTCACGTTGTTTTATCTATTGGTAAAACGATAGAACAAAAAGAACAGAATCTGGCAACAATAACACTTTTAAAATCTAGAATAGGAAGAGATGGGGTAATTTTTAATAACTGCAAATTTAACAATGAGTTCTTAACTATTGACACAGATTTTCAAAATACATTACTTGGCTATAAAGAAGAAAAAGAAGAGCAAAAGAGAAACAGAACTAGCACTGTTTACCAACAATTCTTAGAAAAAAATACAAACTAAAAATAAAAAAATGACAGAAAAAATTTTAATGGACAATCCGGGACGTTTCGTTCTTTTCCCAATTCAGCATGATGATTTATGGAGATTATTTAAGCAACAAGAAGCATGCTTTTGGACAGCAGAAGAAATTGATCTTGGACAAGATATATATGATTGGGACAACAAACTAAATGCTGATGAACAACATTTTGTAAAACATGTTTTGGCTTTTTTTGCGGCATCAGACGGAATTGTAAATGAAAATTTAGCAATGAATTTTGTTAATGAGGTTCAATATACTGAGGCAAAGTTTTTCTACTCATTTCAAATGATGATGGAAAACATTCACAGTGAAACATATTCATTGTTAATTGACTCATATATTAAAGATAAAGAAGAACAACATAAATTGTTTAATGCTATTGATACTATACCAGCAATTAAGAAAAAAGCTGACTGGGCAATCAAATGGATTAATTCAGAATCATTTGTTGATAGACTAGTGGCATTTGCTGCGGTTGAAGGTATATTCTTTTCTGGTTCATTCTGTTCAATCTTCTGGTTAAAAAAACGTGGTTTAATGCCAGGTTTAACATTCTCTAATGAATTAATTTCTCGTGACGAGGGTATGCATTGTGATTATGCTTGTCATTTATTTAATAACCATATTGAAAAGAAAATATCAGAGAAAAGAGTTAAGGAGATTATTTGTGGAGCATTAGAAATTGAAAAGGAATTTATATTAGAAGCTTTACCAGTCCGTTTAATTGGTATGAATTCTGAATTAATGGGTCAATACTTAGAATTTGTTACTGACAGATTGTTAGTTGCTTTAGGTTGTTCTAAAGTTTACAATTCAGAAAACCCATTTGACTTTATGCAAAATATTGCGTTACAGGGTAAAACAAACTTTTTTGAAAAAAGAGTTGCTGAATATCAAAAGGCTGGTGTAAATAAAACAAACGAGTCAGAAGATTTAAATTCTGCATTTGGTGATGTTGATTTCTAAAAAAAATAATAGAATAGAAAAATGAAAGTATTAAAGAGAGACGGTACGTTAGAAGAAATGAGATATGACAAAATCACTAAAAGAATTAGTGCAATTTGTGATGATTTAAATATGGATTATGTTGATCCAACATTCATAACATTAAAAGTTACTTCAGGAATTTATGATGGGATATCAACAACTGAATTAGATGTGCTAGCTGCAGAAACCGCTGCAGCTATGGTAACCACACATCCAGATTATGCGAAATTGGCGGGAAGATTAGCGGTTACCAATTTACACAAAACAACACCAAAGAAATTCTCTCAAGCAATTAAGGAATTGCATTCATTTATTGAACCCAAAACTGGTAAGGAATCATCATTGATTGATGATAATGTTTACAAGTTTGTTATGGAAAATAAAGAAGTGATTGATGGGGCTATTGTTTTTAATAGGGATTTTGATTTTGAATATTTTGGTTTCAAGACGTTGGAAAGATCATATCTATTAAAGATTGCAGACAGAGTTGTTGAAAGACCACAGTATCTATATATGCGAGTTGCTGTTGGTATTTGTGGTGGTGATGTGCAAATGGCACTTAGAATTTATGATGATTTATCACAACATTTTTATACTCACGCAACACCAACATTATTTAACGCAGGGACTAAAAGAGCACAAATGTCTTCTTGTTTTTTAATCGGGAATAAAGGTGATGATATTGATGGTTTATTTGATACTATTAAAGACGTTGCAAAGATTTCTAAGTGGGCAGGAGGAATTGGTTTACACGTTCATGATGTTAGAGCTAAAGGTTCATATATCAAGGGAACCGGTGGACAGTCTGACGGTTTATTACCAATGATGAAAACATATAACGAAGTTGCTCGTTGGATTAACCAAGGAGGAAAACGTAAAGGTTCATTTGCAGTATACCTTGAACCATGGCACGCCGACATTTTTGAATTTATTGATTTAAGAAAAAATCATGGTAAAGAAGAAATGAGAGCAAGAGATTTATTCTTGGCTATGTGGACACCAGATTTATTTATGCAGCGTGTTGAATCAGATGGTGACTGGTCATTATTCTCTCCAGACGAAGCGCCTGGCTTATCTGAGGTATATGATAGCCCAGAAAACAAAGCATTCACTATATTGTATGAATCTTACGAACAACAAGGTTTAGCTAGAAAAACCATTAAAGCTAGAAAGTTAATGGATGCAATATTAACTGCACAAATAGAAACTGGAACACCTTATATGTTATATAAAGATCCGGCTAACTATAAATCAAATCAAAAAAATCTAGGTACAATTAAATCATCTAATTTATGTACTGAGATTATTGAATATAGTTCACCAACTGAACAAGCGGTTTGTAATCTAGCTTCAATTGCTTTACCAAAATATATTATAAATGGTGTGTTTAGTCATGAGATGTTATATGAGTACACATATCAAGTTGTAAAGAACTTAAATAATGTTATTAACTTAAATTTCTACCCAACAGAAGAAACAAAAACATCTAACTTTAAACATAGACCAATTGGTTTGGGTGTTCAAGGGTTAGCCGATGTTTTTTGTATGTTAGGTTTACCATTTGAAAGTGAAGATGCTGACGTTTTACAGACAGATATATTTGAGACAATTTATTTTGCAGCAATGACATCATCAAATGATTTAGCAAAAGAATATGGTCCTTATGAATCTATTGTTGGTTCACCAATTGAAAAGGGTGTGTTTCAATTTGAAATGTGGGGATTAAAAGATAAAGATTTATCTGGTAGATGGGATTGGAAAAAATTAAGAAAAGAGGTTGTTAACAATGGTGTTAGAAATTCTTTATTAATTGCTCCTATGCCTACAGCATCAACTGCACAAATTCTTGGTAATAACGAAGCTTTTGAACCATTCACAACTAATATGTATTCAAGAAGAACATTAGGTGGCGAGTTTATCGTTGTGAACAAACATTTAGTTAACGAACTTCTAAATTTAGGTTTATGGAATGAAGAACTTAAAAGAAAGTTGATAATGGAAAATGGTTCAATTCAAAACATACCAGAAATTCCTGTACAAATAAAAGAGGTATATAAGACTGTTTGGGAAATGTCTCAAAAGAGAATTTTACAAATGGCCGCAAATAGAAGTGTGTTTATTGACCAATCTCAATCATTGAACTTATTTATTGATAACGCAACAAAACCAAAGTTATTGGCTGCCCATTTATTTGGTTGGAAACTTGGATTAAAAACCGGTATGTATTATTTAAGAACCAGATCAGCGGTTGATGCCATTAAAGGGTTAGGTATTGATACATCTGCAGCAAAGCCTACAGAAACTCAATTACCTTCGGTAACGTACCAAACAACACAAAAATCAATAATAAGTGAAGATACACCTGAAGCGGTAATGACCAATGAAAGACCAACAGACTCTCCGTTTGATTGTGAGGGATGTGGATCATAAGATAATGGGTAATACCCATAAAGTACTATTTTTGGTTTAGCGACCTTTTTCGCGACATTTTTTAATTAAAGTGTCGCGATTTTTTATTTATATTCATTTTAGTATTGTTTATATTTATTGGTATGGCTACAAGGTATGGATTAGACTTTCCGTTTAGAGATAGTACACTAGGTGACTATGTTAGAATGACCCTAACAAGAGACGAAGAAATTCGTGCTAACTTGATTCATTTATTATTGACCAGAAAGGGTAGTAGATATTTTTTACCTGATTTTGGAACAAGACTATATGATTATATATTTGATATGAACGATGTGGTGACATATAATAGTATTGAAGATGAGATTAGAGAAAGTATTAAAACCTATATCCCTAATTTAGAAATAAACTCAATAAAAATAACAAACCCAGAATTAGATCCCACAGAGGAGTCGAGTATTAGTGAAGATGAGGACATTAGATTATTTAGAACTGGTGATTCGTCCACAAAACCATATACCGCTAAAATAAGGATTGATTACACAACAAACAACGGAGCTTTCTCTAGTTCAGACTTCGTAATTATTAATATCTAATATGAGCAAAAAAATAGCATATACCAATAGAGATTTCGCCGGTTTAAGACAGGACCTAGTAAATTTTACTAAAGAATATTATCCTGATATAATTCAGAATACTAATGACGCATCAATATATTCAGTATTGTTGGATTTGAATGCAGCAATTGCAGACAATCTACACTTTCATATTGATAGAGTTTGGCAAGAAACGATGCTTGATTTCGCACAACAAAAACAGTCGTTATTTCATATAGCTAAAACTTATGGAATCAGAATTCCAGGATCTAGACCTTCAGTTGCATTATGCGATTTCAGCATAAATGTACCAGCAAAGGGTGATAAAGATGATGATAGATACGAAGGTATTTTAAGAGCCGGGGCTCAAGTTTCTGGAGGCGGTCAAATATTTGAAACAATTTCTGATATTGATTTTTCAAACCCATTCAACGAAAAGGGTGAAACAAATAGATTAAAAATACCAAACTTTGATAATAATAATAAGTTAATTTCATATACCATTACCAAAAGAGAACCGGTTGTAAATGGAGTAACAAAAATATTTAGAAAAGCTATAAGTCAAAGAGACCAAAAGCCTTTTGTTAAAATTTATTTACCAGAAAAGAACGTTCTTGGTGTAACAACAATTATTCATAAAGAAGGAACCTCATTTGCTGGTAACCCCACAAGTAGTGAATTTATCACAGAACAAAATAAATGGTACGAAGTGCAATCTTTAGTTCAGGACAAAGTGTTTGTTCCTAGCAAAACTGCGGTGTCGGATAAAAAGAATTTTAAAGCTGGTGAATATATTAGAGTTAATAATAAATTTATAACAGAATATACACCAGAAGGGTTTTTCTTTTTAACCTTTGGCTCTGGTAATGTTGATCCACTAGATAATTTAGACAATTATATTACAAATAACCTAAAGGTTAATCTATCAACATATTTGAATAATATGTCATTAGGCGCAATACCAAAACAAGACACAACTCTATTCATCAAATATCGAATTGGAGGCGGTAAAGAGAGTAATTTAGGGGTTGGGGTGATAAACAACATAGAGAACGTTGATTTTAGTATAAATGGCCCAAATCAGACTGTAAATGACCAAGTTCTACAATCTTTGGTTGTTACAAATATAACCCCAGCAGTTGGTGGATCTGATCAACCGGTATTAGAAGAGTTAAGAGGGATGATTGCATATAATTTTGCGGCTCAAAATAGAGCGGTAACATTAAATGACTATAAATCTATGATTGAAACCATGCCATCTACATATGGGGCACCGGCCAAAGTTAATGTTATGGAAGAGGATAACAAGGTTAGAATCAAGTTGTTGTCATATGATGAGAATGGTAATTTAACCGACGTTGTGTCAAACACCTTAAAACAAAACATTGTATCATATCTTTCTGAATTTAGAATGATTAATGATTATATTGATATTGTTAGCGGTGAAGTAATTGATCTAGGACTACAAATAGATATTCTCTTAGATAAGAACCAAAACCAAACAGAAGTACTTCGTGAAATCATCGGGGCTACCACATCTTATTTCTCAATTGACAAAAGAAAAATGGGAGATCCATTATTTGTTGGTGAATTAATGAAAGAAGTAAATAACGTTCCTGGTGTTGTCAATGTTATTGATGTTAGAGTTTATAATAAGATTGGTGGGGAATATTCATCATCTCAGGTTACTCAAAGCTACAAAGATGCTATTACTAAAGAAATTGCTCAAAGCAATATGACAGTATATATGAAATCAAATCAAATATTTCAAATTAGATTCCCTCAAAAAGATATACAAATTAGGGTTATAACATTAGGAACGACTACATATTAACGGATATTTTACTTATCTTTTTCTTAATGGAAAACGTATGAGTTTCTATTTATAGTTAATATGATTCAGAAGCACAGAATTAATACACAATTACAGACGGACAAAAAGGTTGTTGTTGAACTTAAGCAAGATTATGATCTTTTAGAGATCTTATCTTTAAAATTCACACAACAAGACGCTTATACCTCTTTATGTGCCGATTATGGTGTTGTTTGTGGTAGAATTACAGCAAACAATGGATTAGGTGTACCTAACGCTAGAGTTTCCATATTGGTTCCGTTATCAGATAAGGATGTGCTAGATCCGGTGGTTTCTGCTCTTTATCCATACAAATTATCAAGTGATAAGAATGCGGATGGTTATCGTTACAATTTACTACCAGCTAGAAAGCAACACGGTGGTCACACCCCAACAGGAACATTTTTTGATCAAACAGATATATTAAGTAGAGAAGAATACCTTGAGGTATTTGAAAAATATTACAGATATACAGTTAAAACTAATTCTTCTGGTGATTTTATGATCTGGGGAGTCCCATTAGGCGAACAACAATTACATGTTGATGTTGATTTATCAGATATGGGTTGTTTTTCTTTAAGACCCTTTGATTTTATAAGACTAGGTGAAGATGAAAACAAATTTGATAGATTTTTTAAATTTAAATCAGACACAGATTTAGACGGACTACCACAAATTGTTTCTTTTAATCAAACTGTAGATATTGCACCATTTTGGGGTAATGTTGATTTATGTCAAATTGGTATAACAAGGACAGATTTTGATTTGTCTAATTATGGTATTAAAATCGACCCTGTTTCATTATTGTTGATCTCAACAGTAACCGATTCAAATGATGATGCGGTTAAAAGAAGTGGTGTAATTAGAAGAAAAAGTGGTTATAAATGTAATCTACAAACTAGTGATGGTAAAATTGAGGGTGTTAGGTTTACAGGAAAAAAAGTAAAAGGATCTGATGGTGTTACTTTATACCCAGAGTTAGAATATTTTAGTCCAGGTACAATTGAAGAAGATGGTTCATCTATGGCTGTTGTATCAATGAACCTCGATTATATGTACACGAATGAGTTTGGTGAACAAGAATATACAAATGATTCAAATAAAGGTATAGCAACATCAGCAGTATCAAGATTTAAAATATCATTAAGTGATTCATCTCAAGGGTCAACCAAGGGTACAACATCTGCCGTTTATTTAACACCAAATATTAGAGAATTTAACAAGTATACTACTGGGGTGGCTAGTGAATATAGTGAAGCTATTTTATCTTCATATGTGTTTTCTGACGTTTTTGAAGATTATTTAAAAGTACTAACACCAGATGGTGTTACACTAGAACCCTTAACAACGGGAGAAAGAAATCATAAAAAAGATTTAATTTTAGGTATAAATAATAATAACATACCAGAAGATTATTTTTATAAATTTATCTATGGTAAGGTATACACGCCAACCTCTTTTCAGGGTTCACATTATGAGGTATCAGGAGTTGAAAGTTTCTTCGGGGCAACAAGAAGAGACGCATTTTTAGGTTTAAAAGAAATAAGACCTAATGTAGAAGATGATTGTACCGGAACAACAAACTATATACCAACAAACTTTGCATTCAGAAATAGAATAAAATTTTCGTTATTAGTTTCACAAGTATTATTATTTGTGCAATTTATTTTTTCAATTATATTAATAAAATTTGCGGAATTAACTGGTAGTTTTTTCTGGACAGTGTCACAAGTTTTTTATGATATATATTTTGGTTGGCCATTTAACTGGAGACCATTTGAAAGATTTTCAGAACAACTAAAAGATTTAGCATATAGACTTTCAGATAGACTTACACAACAATTGTCTTTAACAATATATCCAGATTGTGAAGAATGTACAACAGATGATTCTGGAATTGTTAAAGACATTTCTAGTTCTAACAATTATTGTAGAATTGGTGAAGCTAATTTTCTTACCTCTGCTCCAGAATTATTGGGTGTTAAAAAGGTCTTATTAGTAATCCCCAATACGTTATCGTCCAGTAGATATAAAAATCTATCAACAGATACCACACTTTTACCCGATAGATTTACCGGTCAATTTGCTAAAGATAATGAAGGTGGATGTAGTGGAACAACATCACCATCATATTCTGCATTAAATGGCCTTTCAGCATTAACAGCGACAATTCCTGACGACCCATCATCAAATTATAGATATTATGCTGAATTTTATTCATCACCAACGTCCGGAACAGGTGGTTCTTTTACTCCGTTTATCGGTGCAATGAAAAACGTTCAAACTGATGCTTCAGATTTTAAAATAGAATCTTACTCGTATCCAAGTGGTGATCCCTTTCTTGATGTTTTTATGCCAACCATAATAACAAATGGAGGAGGTACTACTTCAGGTGGGGCCAAATATATTGTTTTTTCAACACAAGAATGGTTAGATATAACTGGTGTTAACTTACAAGAATCTGGTATTTTACCTAATAACACAACAATAAGAATTTATGATAGAGCAACAATTAAAGACCCTTCATTAGTTGGTACAACTTTAGATATTGAAACTGGTTGTCAAAAATATGATAAATTTTATAATGAAAGTAATGCTTATAAATATTTCTTTGGTACTGGAGCATATGGTTCACCAACAGATCCATTAAATCCACCAACATATTCAACTGGTTATCTTGAACAGTCAACTGCAACAGCACCAAGTGGTGCACATTCATTATTATCAACAATTTCTGGTGGGGCATCTACTAGAAGATTACCATATAAGCAATCATGGAGAAAAATCTCTAATTCAACATATGATAGAAAAACAAAATCTGGATTAAGTGAGATAAGAGATGGTGTGTTTACTATTATTCCAGTAATTGATGGCGAGACAAAAAATGGAAGTCTTTTATTAGAGTGGTACAGAAGAAAACGTGTCGGCTTATTTTTCTGTGGTGGTATAACTAACTATTCATATATTGATAATTGGTTACATGGTTTATTATATTTCTTTAAATTTGATTATAGAATTAAATGGGATGATATTGGTGTTTTAGATTTAAACCAACGAGGTTCAAAATATCCAAGAGAATTGGTTTTCTTTAATGTATTAGATCAAAAGTTCTATTATAGAAGCACACCATATAATCCTACTACACAGACATTTATTGGTCAATCATATTCTGGATATAAAGAAATTCTACACCCTACAACATTATATGACGTTGGTGTAAGAGATGAATTTTTTGATGAAATATGTTTTGATCCTATGGTAGACCCGAATTGTTCTGTTATTAGAGATCTAACAACAACATCATATCAAGATCCCGGAAATGTAATTGAACACGTTATTAATTATAGAATGGATGTTTCTGCAGCAAAAGCGGATGTTGATACTTTCTTTACAAATAGTGGTTATAGTTTTGGTAATGTTATGGATGGTGATGCGTTACAATTAATATCAATAAATTGTGAAGCCGGTATTGAAGCGTTTGATTTGGATACCGTTCATTATTTTATGTTTAATGGCGAATTATTAGACCCAGAAGATACAACAAATATGGCCTATTTTAAACGTGGATCTAGTTGGGGGCCAACACCTATTGATTTTAAATTAGATCAAAATGGTGTATTGGTTAGATATTGTTTAAATTATAGATTAGGTGATTACACACAAAAAGTTCCTTTCTTTTTATGGGATAAAAAGGGTGAAGAATTTGGCGCTGATGATGATCAACTATGGGATAGAACATCAATAGGTGTTCAAAAACTACAAAGAATGTTTTCAATTGGTTCTACAAGTAGCACAACAACAAATTATTTAATGCCAGATGGTGAAGAGGAATACTTAATAAAACCAATGACAAGGGCTCACGATACAATTCCATTCTTAGGAAATTACCCAGATATGTTAGAAAGATTTGAAGTAATTGTTAGTGGGCAAACACCATCGAACCCTACAAGGTATGTTGAAGGTGATCTTTGGTTAAATGTAATATCGGGTACAACCAAGGACCCAATAACAGGTAACATACATGTTATGGTTAGTGGTGCTTGGTCTTCAGCAATACCATATGTTAAAAATAGTAACGAAACATTTATATTTAAAACTGCTAAAAATTATTCTGGAAACAAACAAGTATTGTCAACACCATTTCATTTCTATTTTGGATTAAGACCAGGAAGTTCGTCTTATGATAAGTTTATAAAATATTACGGGCCTAAAGGTGCGTTTACATCAGGAGAATAATGGAAAAGAAACAAATTATATTACCGGAAAAACGTTATGTTAAAGCACCCATTCAAGACGAGGTAGTTCGTATTGGGTTAGAAACAACTGAAGAATTATTACGCGAAGGTGATAGAAGTATTATTTTAGATTTGGAAGAATTATTTTCTGACGAAAGAAATGAAAGTAAGAATTATAAAATATATGGTAAGATAAAGATGGTTTTCAGAAACATGTATAGAGGTGAAGCCGTATATCCAAATTTACAGGATTATCTTTATTTACATGGTGATGGTGGTTCAACAAACGATTGGAGTGGATATCTAGCTTATGATGAATTTGCATTTATAAGAAGAGATACATATAAACAAGATATTGATATTCCTGTTGTTAGCGGATCAACATATGGTACATACAACCATAACCAATTGACCACAGTACCAACAAGACCAGTCAATAAACACCAATCTATTTCTAATATGAACGCACCATATCATAATTGGAATTTATATTTGAGTTATGTTTATTCTGGTGACACCACTTTCCCAATGAAATATACATTAAGTGGAGCAACAAAGGTTGAGGGAACAAATATTAAAACATTTGTTAGTGGAGATGGTATTCCTTGTAGAGTTGAAAGTAAAACCGGTTATTATAAATTAATATCACCAATTAAACATGGTGTTAATAATGGTGAGTTTGTTATCATTAGTGGAAAAACATATTCTGTTTCAAGTTTAGGCGATGACAAGTATGATTCTGAGAATTATGTTATTAATTTAAATAAAGCAGGATTTAGTGGTGTTACATTACCTGGTGTTATAACAATCAAGAGATGTATTGATGAAAGAAATATAACCGGAACCACATCAACATATTATGTTCACAAACATAAAACATTAACAAAATCAACTGATTATATTTTAGATAAAGCTGGGTTTGAAAGTACAATTTTTGAAGAAGAAAAAAAATTATTATTTGAAAGTTTTGACGGTCACAACGATTTACTAGTTGAAAGAAATAGGATGGAGTCTTTAATATTTGATTTTAAAGATTATTTTATTTTAACTGGATTAACAAATAATTTAGGCTACACTCCTAGTGATGTTTATGTAACTACCATATTTAGAAACGGTTCTGGATATTTTGAATACCCGCCAAAGAATGGTTATAAATTTCATTTACATAATGAATGGATAGACAACCATTTTGCACAAACCACAGGAATAACTGATTCATCAATGACTAAAAGTAGTTGGACGGTAAGTGGAACAACATTTTATTCTGGTAACTCATTAAGTGTTGGATCAATACTAACTGGTGCTTTTGTTGAATATAATCCTAGTGAATTAAAAGAAAGAATTATTTCTGAATCTATACATAAATTAGAGATACCAACAAATATATTTAATCACGAACAAGCTCAAACAGTTACCGGGTTCACTGGTAGTACATCAACAAATAAAATGGGGTTATATTATTACCCACATAACAGAATTAAACTTAGACAATTATCTGGTTATATAGAAACATCTAGCACAACAAATATTGCTGATCTACCAGATAACGCAAGATATTTTCCAGATCAAGGATTATGGAAATGGAGAGATGTTTTTGATCATGGATATATAGATGAAGATGGTAATGGTACCGATTACCCGTTTGTAAATAATCAACATTATGTTAAAACTGATATAAATTTTTATTTTGGAAACGAAAGAGAGTATAATAATAAAACAGATGGGTTTAAAGGATTTGGTGACGTAAATTGTTAAAATGAAAATATTATATAAAAATATTGATCAATCTTTGGTTTTTAATCCAGAAACAGAATTTAGAACAAATGCTGGCTGGGAAGAAAATTTTGCGGAAACACAAGATGCTTTACTTAAATCTATTATTAACCCTTCCGAAAATTATGAAACGATTAGATATATTCACGAACCATATAATGTTTCCTTATCTGGTATAACAACATTACAATGTGATATTTGGCTTTATTTTAATTTTCTTAACGGTAGTAACACATATACAAATGGTTTAGATTATAACTTTGTTGGTATTAGCCCACAAGAAAATGCTAAATTATTAAAACATACTGTTAATAGTTTTTTTAGATTAGAATTTTATACAACACCATATAGAGAAACACAAAAATTGGTTTTTGCTAAAAACCTATCAATTCCATTAGGCCAAAAAGTTTTCGATAACAATATAAAGGATAGAATTTTTATTCCTGTGTTTAATGGTAACAATTATAGAAATACTGAAAATATGTATTTGTTTTGGTTCCCAGACAATACGGTTTATACTGGAACCACTTTCTACATGACAGCCAGATTCTTCAATGCTGAAGATGGAACAATTCTTAGATTTTTAAATAGAGATTTAACAGTTAATAATTCTGGCTTAATAGACGGAACTAGAGTTGGGGTAAACTCAAACCCAGTTAATTTTTATGAGATGAATCCGAACGTTAGTACAAACCCAGAAGAAAATGTTTACTATAGGGTCACATTCAAGAGACCCGAACACACATATATAATAATGAGAGGTCTTGGTGGTAATTGTGATTTCACAGGAGGATATGCAATAAAACAATAAAATGAAAAAATTAAAATACGAAATATTAAGAAAAAACATTTTAAGTGTATCCCTAATATCACTTACAAGTAAGAACTGGACGTCAAGTGAAAATGCTACTATCCCTTGGACTGGTACAACATATATTGGCCCAGCTATTGGAGATGTTGTTTATAACAACAATATCATATCACCGTTAGTTAAGGGTTATTATAAATGGAACGGAACGACCTGGGTTTTGACCACAAAACAAAATGCTTATGATGATTACAATTTACCTCTATTCTTAGAAGCAAAAGCTGATGAATTGGGGGTGATGGTTGGTTTTGATGGTGAGATTGAACAAGCGGAACAACTGTGTAATTTTGTTTATACCGCTAATACAGGAAATACCCTTACTGTATATAACTCAGCTAGTAATATAAAACTAAAAAGAATTATCGACGCCACATTTAGAATTAATTGGGGTGACGGATCGGCGACTCAATCTATAGGTATTTTAAGCGGTTTAACGAAGACTTATTCAACAGCTGGTACAAAGTCCGTTTCTATAACAATGACGGCCCCATGGAAGACAGAAACGGTCACAAAAGACATTAAGTTACCATTAACTAGTAACACACCTACAGATCTAGCTTCTTTCACATATACTGGCTCGACATTACCATATTTTAATGTTACAGGTCAGACTTATTTACAGTCTGGTAGAACCCAGAATTATAATAACAATTATGATTATTCTGGAAATTCTTTTACAGGAACAACAACATTTTTGGCTTTAGGTAAAAGTAGAAAAATTGAGAAAAAATTATATGGTGGTAACACATACAGTGGTGTTACTGGAACAACAATTGCAATTGAGGGAACAACATATAATTGTGACAAGTATGTAATAGATGGCTTAACATACCTTGATTTATCTGATGGAACAACGTATATTACTGGCAATACAGCAACATTTTTATCAGAAGCTCAATTCACCAAAAAATTAACCAGAAATGAACATTACTTAGGATTTGTATCAGAACCGGTTGTTTATTCTGACATTTTTGTTGAGAGAGGAAAAATGGGAGTGTCTGAATTTAACCTAAGATTAGGAGAAATTGATAACATAGGAGAATTAGATATCTATGGAAATGGATTTTTTCTTGTGAAAAAACAATAAAATTATATTTATAAATAAAAGAACATGGCAGTAGGAAGTTACGGAACAATAAGACCGGCAGATGTGTCCCCAGAAGATGTAGAAATTATACTTCATTATGTGGCCAATAGAGCATCAACAACAGAACCAACATTAACAAAGTTGGATTCCGCTGATATTTTAACTCCAGTTTTTCATAATTCTGGAACCGGTGGAACATCTGGTACAGAAATTTTAGGTGGTTTATACAATCTTAGACTAAATAGTGACACATTTAGCGATTTAGGAATATATACATTACACCTTAGACCGAAGCAAATTAGAACTGAAATTACCGATTGTGGTGTTTTAGCATCACTACCATCTGTCAGAGGATTGGTTATAGATTTGGGTAATGTTTTAACTGACGATAGAAATAATTTTGTTCCACAGGGTCTTGTTGGATATAGAGTTGAATATATTGATAAATCAAACTCAAAAAAAGTTCCTAATTTTTATAGAATTGTCACATCTTCTTTTTATTGTGAACCAGTAACAACAAATTTAACAAATAGCACACAAAAAGCTATTAGATATAGATATTCAGATGCACCTACCAATTTGGTATTTTTAACCCTTACACCGTCTTCTGCACCTAGCAATCGACCAAATGTAACACCGTTCATTGGGGAGCCATCACAAAACATTATTTTAACTAACAGTTACTTTAACCCAACAACGGTTGAAGTTGAAATGGTTGAGCATGATGCATCAACACTTGCACACGCACTTTATGGTAATCAAAGTAAGGCGTTAAATTCTGGCGTTTATACAATTTATGACAAGAATAACAGTAACGCAATTTATAAACAGTTCAATCTTTATGAGGTTAAAGATGATCTTAACGAAACTCTATATGAAATTCGCGAAGAAAAAACTGATATAGACCAAACATTAAACTTTGACGATATTACCGAATAATGGCAACAAAAAAAGTACCAAGTCAGGCTGCTAGTGGTTTCGAAACTTTTAGCGACAGTATTGTTGGAAGACAAATTACTGACGGTACTAGTCAATTAACTAATACCAATTTTGCTCTAGATAGAGTTATTCCTGAAAAAGATGCGAAAAGTTTTAAAACGGCACCATTTTCTGATTTTCTTACATTAGAAGATCTTAAAATAGAAAATGACGTTCCAACGACTGTCAAACAATCTAGTGGAGAAAAAAGACCAATAAGATTCAACCCAAATAAAACGGAGGGTTCAAAATCTTTATTTGGATCTCTTAGAGAACGTATTAGGGTATCGGTTGGTAGAATTCTTAAAAACTATCCAGCTGCAATTTATGTTGATTCAAGTGGTTTATCATCAACGTCAGATTATTCAGCTGAAAATATTGTTTTTAATGCAACAAGTAATAAAACAACTTTTAATGTTAAATCAAGTAAATTCTTTAATCCATTTGATATAGTTTTATCTAAACCAACAGCAAATGATTTATTAACAGTTGATAACACAATTAGAAATTTATTCTCATCATATAACAAATATTCAATTATTATAAATGGTGAGGCATATAATGTTTCAAAATATAGTGAGCCAACAACAAATAATATAATATCATTAGAAGTTTATGGGAAACCATTTACTGGTTCAACATATTCTACTAGCTATATTATTAGACCAAACGATGCTGTTGTTGAAGAGTTTTATCTTGGGTTAGATGACTTAGAACAAACATTATTAAACAGGGATACATATCCAATATTTCAAGCATCATTTAAAGTACCTAGAACTAGTTTAGATGAAACAAGAACAGACTTAATTAACGTTCTTGTTGAATGGCCAGTTTCTAATGATGGATGGAATCCACAAACAACAGGTTTAAAATTTGATGCATATATAACTAGATTAAATGATCTTGCAACAGAAATTGATGATTATAAATCAAATTTAGTAACAAGATTTTTAGTTGCACCACAATTATTTGAATTTGATACAGAAGATCAAAAAGTTGATAAAATTTTTCAACTATATGGTCAAAGTTTTGACAAGGTTAAATCCTTTATTGACAATATTGCATACATGAGAAATGTGTCATATGATTCAATAAACAATATACCAGATGTTTTTCTTAAAAATTTAGCAAATACATTAGGTTTAAATACCATTAATTTATTTGATCAAAAAACATTAGAAGAACAAATATACAAAGCGTCTAAATCGGTTTATAACGGTTCATCAATCGGTAAAAACTTAGTGGATGGTGAATTAGAATTTTATAGAAGATTATTAGTTAATCTTGCTTTTATATATAAATCAAAAGGAACAAGAAGTAGTATTGAATTTTTCTTAAAATTCATTGGTGCTCCAGATCCTATGGTTAAGATTAATGAGTACGTATACAATGTAAAAACTGCTCTTTCAAAAACATCAGTTGAAGATGATATCTTTAATGTTATCAATAATGTTGCTGTAACCAATAAGGTAACATTTAATTCAACAACATATAAGTATAATTTAAGCGCTGCCACTGGGTTAACAAGTTTTAGTAATACTACTGACTACCCAATAGATAGTGACACTTATTTACCAAAAACACCAACAACAAATCAGGATAATATATTTTTCCAAATGGGTTCTGGTTGGCATAATGTTAGTTTAGATCACAGATCTTCAGATATTATAGATACGGATAGTTCTAAAGGTACCTTTGTGGATGGTGAATTTATATTAACAGGTAGAACAAAAACAATATTAACCAAATCAAAACCATATTCTTATGGTGAAGAGTTTTTTGATATATACAGAACTTTTCCTGGTTTAGATTATGGATATACATTAGAAAGTAAGATTGATAATGTTAAAAGTCAGGTTGTTGATGATTTAACTGGAACTGGATTAGTTTTAAATAGAAAAAATATTAGTGTATTTGTTAGCCCAGCTAACGCAAGTAACTATGACATTTGGAGAAAATCAAGAGAATTAGAAGTAGTATTTGGAAATAATAGTTTAGAGGTACAGAGTGAAATAAGTTTTGCAGAATATCTTGATAATACTTTTTCAACACAAGTAATCAATTCAAATTTAGTAAAATATAAGAAAAATTATATTCATCTAGAAGATGTATATCAAGATTATATTAATCAATTGGTATCTTCTGGATATACACCATATGATTTTATTGATTCAACAGACTTTGTTAATCAAATGAGCCCTTATTGGTCAAATGTTTTAGAACAAATAATACCAGCAACCACATTATGGATGGGTGGTAACTTGATTGAAAACAACATATTTGCAAGACCCAAATATGCATATAGAAAACCATGTAAACCAATTGAAATAATTGAAAATCTTTATCCAAATTTTGAAACATTTATTGAAGAAGATTTGGAAACTATTGTGGGTGATCCAAATAATCTTAGAGGTTTAATATATTTTACTGGCGTTACGTTTACATTAAAAATGGACATTGATGGTATTGAATATAGTGGCACAACATCTCAAGTTAAAATAACCGGAAATACCTTGTTTGATACTGGGTATACTGCAACCAATAGTTGTGGTGTTTTGGCGAGTTCATCAACAACAATACCATTAATTTGTGATTATAAAAATTGGATTAAATTAAATTTAACAACAACTAAGAATCTTTGGAAAACGGCCGTTATTAATTTAGTTAATAAAATCAATTCAACATATAACGAACCTATTGCGGGCCACATACCAACTGTATCACCATATAGTGGTGTTACTTATGGTTGTACTTCACTTCCTGGTGGTTGTAATGGTTATACACAATTAATATCATATGAGTTTTTTACAGATAATGATGGTATTGAAAAGGTTAAATTTATTGCACATAGTAATTCGGACTGTTCAGAAAAAAGATATTTAGATTTTTATTTTGATGCAAAATATGATTATAGCGATCCAAGGTGTAGCTTAGATATTGAATTTACAACAGTTTGTCCTGACGGTGTTAATTATCCGGTTTATACTGGATCTACAGCATGTAAATTAAAATCTGATGTTATAGTTAATATTACGGGTGCAACTATTCAATCTGGGGAAACTTACGATTGGGGAATTTATATTCAAAGAAGAGGTATTCCTGGAATAAACTCTTATAATGGTTATCATCCAACATATAGTGATACAACTTTAGCCAAGGTTAGTGGAACAACATGTCAATTTAAAATATCTAATGTTTACGAAGATGAAGAAATTGATTTATTATTTACTGACGCCGCTAACTGTGATAAAAAAATTAAAATAAAAGGTTTAGCATTACAATATGTTGAGTTTCCAACAGAGTCACCAGATCAACCAACAGTAATTAATACCGGATTTACAATACATCCAAAAATACAATATAGAAATTCATATAACTATGGATTAAAACATGATACAAAAGTATTGGTTGTAAGTGGTGCAACAATTAACGGATCAACAACCTCTGCTAATATTCAGACTTATATTAGTGCTGGAACATTAGTTAAAAAAGATGTTAAAGATTTAGTTGCTGGAAACGTTATTGTTTCTGCAACTTATTCATCTTGTTCAACACTATCAAGTACTTCATTTGAAATTGCTAAATTGAATAATAATTATTCATTCTCATATTCTTATACAACATATACAATATCTGATATTGACTTTTTAGGATCAGTTAAAACCAGTGTTATTAGTGGAAGAACCGTTAGTGGTACAACAATAGTATTTGAAGTTTTACCAACAACTAAATTTAGAATTTACACAAATAAAAACGTTAATGAAACCACAGGATTAATAACAAAAAGAAGTGGCTACGCATTTGACAATAGATCACCAGAATTTTTACAAATTAAACCAGAGACGCCAATTGAACCATGTTGTGATTATCCTTCAGATTATTATGATACTGGTGATTATATTATAACAGAGAAGGGCCAACTTATTGAAGTTATTTCGGTTGATTTAAATTACTGTGATATCAATATGTATTATAACATAAACATCACTACTGCAACATCAACTAGCCCAACTAATTTAATTACATTTAATGGTAATTCAAATTATTTAGCATTAGTTGAACATCAATATATTGGATTTAATAGATTGGATGCATCATTACAACAATACTATGTTGATAATGTTTGTTGTACAGAAACACCATCAATTGCTTCATTAGAAAGAAATTATTCAAACTTATGTAGTGGAAACAACGCATATAATTGTGTTGGTTCATATCCAATTATAACACCAGCACCAACAAGAACACCAAACCCAACACCAACACCTAGTCCATCGGGAACGCCTGGGCCAACACCAACAAGAACCCCAACACCAACACCAAGCGCTAGTTCAACTCCAACACCAACACCAAGTTCTTCTCCAACCCCAACCCCATCGGTTACGGCAGCGGGTGACTTCTGTGCTGATATTGTGTTTACTGGACCGACAGCAACTCCAACAGCAACTGCAAATTTATTATTTAGAATTAATTGGTCTATTAAGGGTGGCTCGTCTTCTGGTTTAGAAATTCTATCAGTATCCTCCGCAGTATTATTAAGTGAATCTTCATCAGGGGTTGATAGAACTGGGTTTATCGATGTTACCCTATCAGATTTACCGTATACTGTAACTGGTAGGTGGAATAGTGGTTCGGGTAATATTGTAAGATATAATATTTGTGATATTACAAACGGAGGAGAAATATTCACCAGTAGTGCAATTAACAATATGAATATGGAAGAATCACACACGGTTTCTCCAACACCATATGAAATAAAAGTTAGTGTTGTAGGACAAAATAACACACCTATGTCATGCCCAATATAAAATTAAAATAAATAAATGTTAACAACCTTTACATATAGCGGGCATTATAACGGAAAACCTTCATGGCAAGGTAGTCTAAGCGGCGTTACATGTAATGTAAGATGGAATGGTACTGATTATTGGACAATAACATCGTGGCCATATGGTGGTGAACCCAAGAATTATACAACAACAAATTCTCCGAGCAGTGGTTGGGTTATTAGTGGAACTACTAGTGTTAGTTCAATTACCCTTAATTTAGGTAGTTGTCCACTACCACCTACTTCTACACCAACAAGAACACCAACACCAACACCATCGTCAAGTCCAACACCAACTCCAAGTGTGACACCTAATTGTAATTTCGGTGTGGGAGTAGTTGTATTAACAGCAACACCAACACCAACACCATCCGCAACTCCAAACTGTAATTTCGGTGTGGGAGTAGTTGTATTAACAGCAACACCAACGCCAACAATAAGTCCTTCAACAACACCTAGTCCAACACCATCTGCTACACCTAATTGTAATTTTGGTGTGGGGGTAGTGGTATTAACTGCAACACCAACGCCAACCCCGTCATCAAGCAGTACACCAACACCAACACCATCTGCCACACCTAATTGTAATTTTAATGTGGGGGTTTTTGTTGCAACTCCAACTCCAACAGCTAGTAACTCACCAAGTCCAACCCCTAGTACAACACCTAGTCCAACACCATCTGCTACACCTAATTGTGATTTTAATGTTGGTGTGATTGTATTAACAGCAACCCCAACTCCGTCAGCAAGTTCAACACCAATTCCTACTCCAACACCATCATCAAGCAGTACTCCGACTCCAACACCATCCGCAACTCCAAATTGTGATTTTGGTGTGGGTGTGATTGTATTAACCGCAACACCAACCCCAAGTGCTACACCATCACCAACTCCTAGTACTACACCAAGTCCTAGTGCAACACCATCACCAACTCCGAGCGCAACTCCTAATTGCGATTTTGGAGTAGATATACTTGTTTTAACGGCAACGCCAACACCAACACAATCAGCAACACCAAATCCAACACCGAGTCCTAGCCCATCATCAACACCGGAACCAACACCATCCGCAACAGCAAATTGTGATTTTAATGTTGATGTATTTGTGGCAACACCTACACCAACAGCAACTATTGCGCCAACACCAACACCGTCGTCGACACCATTCCCAACAAGTACACCAACAACAACACCTAGTCCAACACCAACAACAACTGTTGATTGTGCTTTGGATACAACAGTTAATCCAGAGTTAACTGAGGTGGTAAACTGTTTAGCTAGTATGGAATTTATTGTTCAATACAGCCCAACTTTGGGGCCATGCCCTGGTGGTCATCAATGTAATGCCGCAACATTTTACTTAAGAGGTAATAACGTTACAATTGGTACAGTTTATTTAAGTAATAATGGATTTACCGATCAGCTTAATTACCCACCTGGAATTACTAGTGGCTTAGCTAGATATAATTCATTAACATTAACAACACAACAAGCTCAAAATATTGCTGCATCGTCAACTGGTGGTAACATAAGTTTCTCACTTGTTTGTGCAACACCAATAAATGTAAACTATGGTTATGGTTTTGGAGGTTGCCACACAAACGTAACTTGGATTACATTAAAACTTAATAATGAAACAATCTATAGTGGTTGTCCAAATAATAATTTCTTAACTATAAACCCATGTACTGGGGTAATATCATAATATGGAAGTAATAATAACAAATAAAATTTTAACATATACAAATAACAATTATACCATTGATATAAATGATTTATTTACATTAAATAATACTATGGTTATGGTTAAAGAACTATTTACTTTAAACGATGAAATGTATATTAGCTATATTGATGATCAAGGTAATGGTTTGTTAATCGAGAAAGCAAATGATTTTATCGAAAATAATAAAAACTATTTTAATAGTGTAACAAAATCGTTAATCACAACAAATAATGAATCAAATTGTGGTTGTGGTTGCTAAAAATAAATAATAATGGCAAAGAAGTTTTATGTAAAGATTGTTTCTGGTACTGATGCTGGTCCTTATAATATTTATTATGATCAGGTTAATTCAGCAAATCTTGCAACCAATTTCGATACGTCATTTATTGCCAGTGGTGTTACACGTAGTGAATTAATATCAAGCTTAGGTGTACACATTAGCGTTCCAGATGGTGCAGTTAAAATAATTGTTTATAATACGAATAGTAGAGTAATTGCGGAGTGCCAATCAAATATTGATGAAACTTTTCTACCAACTCCATTACCAACACCAACGCCTTCGCCTAGTCCTTCACCAAGCCCAAGTCCTAGCCCTTCGCCAACTCCGAGTGCAACTCCGAATTGTGATTTTGGGGTAGATATTATTGTATTAACTGCAACACCTACACCAACTCCGTCCACAACACCAAATGCTACACCAGGCCCAACGGCAGGACCAACTCCAGCACCAACATCAACACCAAGTTCAACACCTTCACCAACAACTAATTGTGCATTTTTAATTAATACAACAGTTAATCATGCGCCAACAGATATATCGTTAAGTCACAATAGAATAAATGAAAATTCAGCAATTGGAACACTAGTTGGTTATTTATCAACAACATCAGGTGATAGTGGTGATATACACGCATATTCTGTGGTAAATTCAGCCCCTTTTAGTATTATTAGTGATGGATTATATAGTTCAATATCGTTCAATTATGAGGTAGCAACTTCATATACAGTGGCAATCCGCACCACTGATAGTGTTGGTCAAACATATGATAAACAATTTACGGTTTATGTTGATAATGTTAATGAGGCGCCATATGGTATAAACATTTCTGGATCAATACCTGAGAATAGTTCAATAGGAACAACCGCAGGTACGTTATCTACTTTAGATCCGGATGCTGGCGATACATTTACATATAGTTTTATTAATACCGGTTCATATCCGGATAATAATAGTTTTAATTTATCTTCTGGTGGAGTATTAACATCAACAGCTGTTTTTGATCTTGAAACAAAAAGTTCATATCTATTAAATGTAAGAACAACAGATTCTGGAGGTTTAACATATGATGGTCTTGTGTCTGTATCAGTAACTAATGTCAATGAACCACCAACAGGAATTGATTTATCATCATCTTCAATATCTGAAAATGTTCCAACGGGAACTACCATTGGTACCCTTTCAACATATGATCCCGATGCTGGTGATACATTTACATATACCCTTATTGATCCTCTTCAATATCCAGACAATGTAAATTTTACAATTACAGGGGCGGTTTTAAAATCTAAATCTGTATTTAATTATGAGACAAAAGATACATACCTTATAGGAGTTAGGTCAACAGATGCTTTAGGTTCATATGCTGATGAATTAATATATATTTACATAACAGATGTTGTTATAACGGCATCTAGGTCTTCAACAAATGTCACTTGTAATGGTGGATCAGATGGTACAATAACAATATCTAGTATTGTTGGTGGGACTGGTAGTTACACATATTCAAAAAATGGTAGTACCTATCAATCAAGTAATGTATTTACAGGTTTAACAGCTCAAACATATGCATTATATGTTAAAGATTCATATGGTGAAGTTGGTCAATTAACATCTCTAGCAATAACACAACCAACAATAGTAAGTTTTACAGCAACTGGAACAGCACCAACGTGTAATGGTGGTTCAGATGGTTCAATAACATTATCTAGTGTTAGTGGAGGTGTTTCGCCATACACGTATTCTAAAGATGGTTCAACATATCAATCTGGTTTATCATTTACAGGTTTAACAAATGGTACGTATACAACATATGTTAAAGATGCTAGTGGATGTGTTAGAACAAATACCACTGGTTTAAATAGAACACAAGTAAGCGCAACAATATCACAATCAAATGTGGCATGTTACAATGGAACAACAGGTTCAATTACAGTAAGTAGCGGTACTGGTGGATCAGGGTCCGGTTATCAATCAAAAATTGGTTCTGGAGGAACATATGCGAATTTACCAGTAACATATTCTAGTTTATCTTCTGGTGCATATACAATATTTGTTAAAGATAGTTCTGATTGTGTTAATAGTTTTAGTATAACAATAACTCAACCAGCGACTCCAGTTAGTGCTAATCCAGATACGAATATCGCACCAACTTGTTACAACGATAGTGATGGACAAGTTGCGTTTTATGGTAGTGGAGGAACATCACCATATACATATTCAATAGATGGTACAAATTATCAATCTAGTTATATATTCAGCAATTTATCAAATGGTAATTATACTGGTTATGTGAAAGATGCTAATGGTTGTATTGCAACAATTGTAAGAAATATTAATAGAAGTGCACCATCAGCATCATATAGTATTAGTAATGTTTCATGTAATGGTGGATCAAATGGTTCAATAGTTGTAAGTAGCGGTACTGGTGGATCAGGGGCTGGTTATCAAGCCAAAAAAGGTTCTGGAGGAACATATGCAAGTTTACCAGTAACCTATTCTAGTTTATCTGCGGGAACGTATACAATATATATTAAAGATAATTCAGGTTGTATTCAAACATACAATCAAACAATAACACAACCAAGTGCTGTATCAATATCGGTATCTGGTACAAATCCAACATGTTGGAACGGTAGTAATGGTTCAGTATCTGCTTCAGGTTCTGGCGGAACGGGTAGTTACACTTATTCAAAAGATGGAACAAACTATCAATCTAGCGGAACTTTTAGTAGTTTGGGTACTGGATATTATACAATCTATGTTAAAGACAGCAATGGTTGTATAACATATGATTATGTGTTATTATCTAAATCCGAACCAAATGCAACAATATCTGTAACCAATCCAGTTTGTAACGCAGGAACGGGAACGATCGTTGTTTCTGGTGGTTCTGGAGGTTCAGGTTCGGGATACCAAGCAAAAAATGGTTCTGGTGGTACGTATGCGAACTTACCAGTAACCTATTCATCATTAGGTGGTGGCGCGTATACAATTTTCATTAAAGATGGCGCTGGTTGTGAACAATCATATTCAGCAACTGTAACCATACCATCGGCAGTATCTGGTTCTTTTATTGGTGCGTCTTTTCCAACTTGTTCTTATTCATCAAATGGATCATTAACAGTTCAAGGTGGTGGCGGTACACCAAACGCATCCGGATACAAATATTCTATTAGTAGTAATGGTGGTTCATATTCCGCATATACCATATTTAAATCGTCACATACGTTTAGTAGTTTAGTAAGTGGTAGTCACTCAATAATAGTTTTAGATAATGAGAGTTGTTATACAATTATTACATATAACCTAACAGTATCTGCTCCAGAACTTGGAACAGTAACAACTACAAACGTTACTTGTAATGGTGGTTCAAATGGTGAAATTTCTGTGGTAAGTTTAATAGGTGGGTCATCACCTAGACAAGTTTCAATAGATGGAGAGACATTTCATTATCCACCTAAAGCATTTAGTAGTTTATATGCTGGGGAATATACATTATATGTAAGAGACGGGAATGGTTGTGAGAGTCAATATTACAGAACAATAAGTCAACCAAGCGCGCAAACAGTATCATTAAGTGTTGTAACAGCCCCAACCTGTGCAAGTGGTGTTGATGGAGTTATGGCTTTATCTTCTTCTGGTGGTGTGTTCCCTAAAACATATCGATTATATGAGGATACATCATTCCCTTATAATACTTGTGGAGGGGACTTGATTGGTACATATGGAACGGGTACATATGGTACAACATTTAATGTATCTGATTTAACTCCTGGAGGGTATTGTTTAGAAGTAACGGATGCGAATGGTTGTGTAACTAATAGTGGGGTGGTTGTATTAACACAATCTGCGGTTTATTACGCTTATCAAGTAATTAGATGTTCTAATGGTCAATATTCATCAATGACATCACCACATTTATTACCTAGTCAATTCTTAGGTGGCCTCAAGGCTGTTAAAATTAATGATGTATGTTGGCAGATCGATTATTATGCGACGACAACCTGTACACAAGAGACCCTTCATTTAATTGATGGTGAATATTCAGGATATTACGAAACATGTACTAGTTGTACAAGTGGTGGGCCTGGAGGAGGACAACAATACTTATAAAAAAAACAAAATAAACAGATATTTATAATAAAAAAAGAAGACAATGCAAATTACATTCACATTAAGTCCAAGTTATACAGGATCAACATACGTTGCTGGTCCTTTTAATATTTCAGGTACAACCAGCGCAGGAACAACCTATTGGTTAGTAACTGGTGTTACAAAATCACAATTAACAACTGGTCACACAATAACCACAGCATATGAAACTCTAACAGGTGGAACTATTGCTAGTACTGGAACATGCACAACAACTCAACCATGGTATGTTACAACACCATCACCGACACCGACACCAACAGCAACAGAAAGTGGTGTAGCATTAACAGCGGTAGGGCTTCAAGGTCCATATCAAACTTGTGCAAACGCATGTTCAGCATATAATTCAAACCCGTCATTTACACAATTCTATATGACAACAAATGACTTTAATGGATTGGCGTCACTTAATGGCACATTGTACACACAAAATATTGCTAGTCCAAGTAACTATGTAAATGCTGGATGGTATTATCATAATTCTAGTTATATTATAGAGGTTGGGCAAAGTGGTGTTGTTCAGGCTACTATGTATCAATGTCAACCAAATGGACAATGCGGCGGAGGTGTTATAAATTAATTAGGTTCAATTTTAATATTATTAAAACCCCTTTATTTAAAGGGGTTTTTTATTTAAATTTTTAATTATTGTATTTATAGTAATATGGGATTAAACATAAGATTATACGGGATAAATTCACCGAAGGCTTTTACCTTATCATATAAAACTGGTAAAACTGCTGGTAATGAGTCTGTTATAGCAACAGGGTACACATCTTATGGTTCATTATATCCCACTAGTATATCAAGAAATTATACAAATGATCCAATTATTTTTACAAATGCATCTTTTGATACACAATATTGGTTTAAGTTAACATATACTGGAGATACTGGTGATGTAAATTATTACGTTCAAAATATATTTACAAATGAAGCTGAAGTTTATGATAATTGTATAAATTGTTGTTACTTCCCTAATGTTGGAACAGCATCTTTTGTACCACCACCAACTGCAACACCAGCCGCCACACCAGGACCAACACCAGGACCAACACCAGGACCAACACCAGGACCAACACCAGGTGCTACACCAGCAGCTACACCAGCCGCAACTCCTGCAGCTACCCCTGCAGCAACACCAGCTCCAACGGCAACGGCAACGACACCAGGAGCAACACCAGGACCAACAGCGGGACCAACTCCTGGGCCAACAGCGGGAGCAACACCACTGCCAACACCAACAGTTACTGCAACAGCATTACCTGGAACTTGTTATACTATGGTTTTCCCAACATCAGTTACAACTTTTGACGGAAAAACATTATATATAAATTATCAAAAAACAGATGATACATATGCTTCTTGGCCATATTCACAATATGAAGATTCTGGATCAAACAGCCCTAGCATAACAATTAAAATATGTTCTAAAACATATCCAACTCTTAAATATGGTCCATCAGGTGATCAACTTGTACCGGATGCGAACTTTACTATTACTTCTGGTGCAGGTTGTACAACTAGCACCAATTGCGGAGGTAGCGATCCAGTAACACCACCACCAACAGCAACAGCCCCAGTAATTACGAATGCTAGTGGTGATTGTTATAAATGGTCAGTTAGTGATGGAAATAGTAATTCAGGAATGACAGTAACGTATACACCGTTAAATACTAACACACCAATAACAACTAATGTTAACATGGTTGAAAGTGATACACAATATTATTATATATGTTCTAAAACTATAGCGGATTTCAGATCGGGTGGTAACCAAACAGTATTCCCATCAATACAAGATGGAACATGTAGTTTAGTTGATGGGGTATTTAGTGGTTGTCAAACACCTGCACCAGGACCAACACCAGGACCAACACCAGGATCAACACCAGCACCAACGCCAACACAAACGGCAGCACCAGGAACACCATGTATTTCAATAACCGAATATTCGTCACAACAGAATACTGAATGTCTACTTAATACTGTACCATATTATTATACCACAATTACAGCATTATTAACCAATGGTAATGGTAATGCAATGAATGCTGTTGGTGATGTGTATGCTTATGTTAGTGTTACGGAAAATTTCCTTTATCAGCAGGAAAGAACAGTTAATTATGATATTAAAATATTGAATGGAACAAGTTCAGCACAACTTACCGTTGTAACAGAAATACCAGTAGATAATGGACAAGGTAATTGTGAAAATGAAAGAAGAACAATAAATTCTTATAGTACACAGGCTGGATACAGTATATGTACACCTTAATAATAAAATTAAAAAAAGATATTTATAGTATATGGCATATACAGCATTAGTAGGTTTAGGATCACAAATTGGTGTGGGAATTACATCGGTAAAATTATATCAATGTGGTACTAATTGTACTAGCTGTACGTCAATAACAAACTATACTAATGTTGCTGTTTCATCTTTTAATTCACCGGGCTTATTGGTTACAGGAATAACTGATGGTTCAACATGTATTAAAGCAGAACCAGTTGGTGTTTGTAGCGGCTCAACACAGTGTATTATAGTTTCTGGTATACCAGGACCAACACCTAGTCCAACAGTACCTCCAGCAACACCAGGAACAACACCAGCAGCTACACCAGCAGCTACACCAGCACCTACACCAGCTCCAACGGCAACAGTAACAACACCTGGTGCAACACCAGCTCCAACGGCAACGGCAACAGTACCAGCCGCAACACCAACACCAACAGCAACGGCGTTACCTGGTTGTGGTTCTACAGTAACCGGCACTTACAATCTAAGTGGATTTACAACACAAACAGTTAATTTAAATTTCTCTGGAGCTGTGAATGGTGGACTGATTACTGTACATTATACAGCAAATTCAAGACCTGATAGATTCTCAATTAAAAAGAACGGATTAAGTATTGTTGCAAATAGTGGATGGGTTGGTTCAGACTCTAATTATTCAGGGCCATGGGATCTAAATGGAATAGAGGATGCAGATGGTGACGGTTACATGACGTTTACTTATGACAATTCAGCAACTTACCAATTATTAGTTGATGTGGGTAATGCAAACCCATCTAATATTTTAGATGATTCTTGGTCTGTAACATTTAACTGTGCTCCAGGACCAACACCAACACCAACAACACCACCACTTTATGGTTATTTCAGAAGTACAAATAGAACACTTACCAGTGAATTCTGTGTAAACCCTGGATTCATAACAAGTGCACAGTGGTATAGTACGGGAAGTACCTTAAGTACCGCAATTGGATATAATATAGTTTATTCAGACACAAATTACACGGTATTTAATGGAAGTAGTTTATGGTATGCCGTAACTCAAGATGGTTCGTTTAACACATACACCGGTGGACAATTTAACGCAGTTCAAATTGATTCAAATGGGTATATTATTTCAACAGCACTTATAAATTGTAGCAGCGGCGGAGGCGGCGGTGGTGGTGGTTTAACATAAAATTAATGATATAAAATATGAGCTTTTTAAATAGTAATAATTCAGAGTTCTTGTCAGCAAGAATAACAAAAAAGGGTAGACAATCTATCGCTGAAGGTAATTTTAATATAAAATATTTTCAGATTGGAGATTCCGAATTTGACTATAATGTTAAATTTGGTGGATTTACCGGTGCAATAACTGGTGGGACAAGAGCTCCACATCAAAGAATATTGGCACCAGTTGATGGTGATCAACATGTTAAATATCCTTACTTAATAGATGCAAATGAATTATTAAACTTTGGTAATGCTGCACAACAATCATATGTTGACACATTAAAAAATCCAATGGGGCCAGCGGGATTTGTTTCACAATATATTCCATATAATGCTAGTCCATGTACTGGATCAACGGTTGAATGTTTAAGTAAAAAAATAGATTTATCTGTAATTGGTGGCGGAAGTATTTTATCGGTTACCGGTGCAACAGATTTTTCTGAATGTCAATATATTACATTAGTTTTTAAAGCAGATTTTGTTGGATCGGAATATACTATAAGTGGAAACACTCAAAGTTTAGTTTATAAAATAAGTGGCACCAGTACAAATGAAATTTATTTGGATAGAAATATGCCAAATTTTTCAGGTCAAACAGGAACCGTTAGAGTTGTATGTAACAAATGTAAATTAGATCATCCACAAGATACATTAGTCGCTGATGTTTGTTCACCACTTCAACCGGATAATTTAGCACAACACGATCCATGGCAATTAGAATTAGTTTGGACAGAAGAACCAGCTGGTTTGGATACAACATCCGATGATGAATATATTTCCGGATATACTGGTTCACAACTTGCATCATTAAAAGAATATCTTGGATATACCACAAATACTGGACAAACATTTACAAATACAACTGGTGGAACAATAACTAATCCAACTTCGTATACAAATACATTTGGAGAAAAAATTGATATAACACCATCTAAACAAAGAGCTATCGCTGTTATTCATTATTCTGAATTGGGGGACATTGTTAATGACCCAGAAAGATTTTTTAAATATGATGACTATATAGCTCATGGAACACTAGATAACGAAACATTATATGGAGAACAAATATCTGATGCGGAATATTTCCAGGTTTATATCCCATTTTTATTATATCATAGAAATACCGGTTCTACAATTGGAGCAGTATTTACTATGGGTACAACTGATTATTATGTATCATCGGCTTTAAATACAAAACCCAATACTAACAATCTTAAATTTAGATATCTAGTAGATCAACAAGGTGTTAATGTTGGTAAAGTTTTTGTTGATAAAAAAATTATTGTTTTTGATGATCAAGAATTAGTTGCTGCTTTAGATTATAAATCAAATAGAAAATGGACATTACCTGCACCAAGGTTTAGTACAGTACCGGTTGACTTACCAACGTTCTATGATTTAGATCAAGTAATTTCAACAGGTCAAACTGCTTGGGTAACATACATGTTTCAAAATACATCTACAACAGGTATCACTGGTATGCATTGCAATTACTATGGTGAAATTACCGGATCAACAAATTCTAACATTGGATTTAAATTTAATACTGGTGAATTCAAATTTTTAAGTAGCACTTCTCAATTTGATGGATTTACTGCTAATAAGTTTTATGGTTTAGTACAAGTTACAACAACAGGTCAACGGCCATCTCCTAACGGTTGGAAAAGAATCGATTTAACATCTCAAATTTCTGGACATACTGTTGGTAATTTAATAAATAAAGTAAACATGTGTGGTTATCAGTTTGTAGTTACTGGCGATATGGTTAGTGCTGGATCAATATATGATTTAGAATCGTTCTTAGGTGGTTTACCAGATAAAACGCAAACAACCTTACCACAATTTGGTGACACTCAACCATTTCCAGGTAGTATAAAGTTAACTAGAGCAACAGACGTGCAAGTTTTAAATTTCATGGTAAATCTACCATCATCTCAATTTATTACAACGCAAAACCCTACCTACGTAACAGGACAACAAAAAAGAATTACTGAAGTTGCTTTATTAAATGATAATAAAGAACCATTAGTAATGGCTAAATGTCCAAAACCAGTTCAAAGAATTGGAAATCAAGTATTTTCTGTTAGGTTGGATTTCTAAAAGGCTTTACAATAATTTTATTTTTCCATATAATTGATATATGGAAGTAAAACTTAAAAATAAGTCCAAAATCCTTGGACTAGACATTAGTACAAAAACTATTGGGTTTGCATTATTTGATTTAACAGGTAAGAATTTGTTAGAGTTAACACATTTTTCGCCTAAGATTAAACCACAACCTGAAGACAAATTAGAAGAACTCCTTAAGAAAGCAGAAGCTTTTCATAAAAAGCTAGAAGATTATAAAGACATGGGTATAATTAAGGTTATTATCGAAGAACCTTTATTAAATTCAAATAACGTCTATACTGTGGGCACACTACTACGTTACAACACAATGGTATGTAGATCTGTTTATGATATTTTTGGTATTGTACCAACTTTTATTTCCACATATAATGCAAGAAAATATGCATTTCCTGATTTAGTTGGGCCAAATGATAAAGGTAGAAATGTTTTATTTGGTGGTTACGCAAAAGACATTGATAAGAAACATGTTATTTGGGAACACGTAAATGCTGTATGCCCAGATGTTAAATGGTTATATGGTAAATTAAATGCATTAAAGAAAGAAAATTATGATATGGCTGATGCAGCGACTGCTGTTATTGGTCACATTAATATGTTAAAAGCAACAGAATAAATTTATATAAAAAAAAATAAAATGACAGAGCAAAAAACGTTTAAAAGAATGACTGACGGTAAGATCGTCTTAGAGGATGTAATTTATGATAGTAGTTTTGGTAAAAGATCAATGATAACAAATCCAAACACGGGTAATAGAATTGACTCGATTAAAATAGGTGAAACATCATATTATCCGGTTGGCCAGGTAAAGAAAAAAAATACGGCAACCAATGTTTCATAACTAAATAAAATTTACTTATATTTAAGTAAGTAGGCGGAAATGTAGTGAATAACTGCATTTTGGTTGGTTCCCCAGAGGGTGGTGTCTCTGGGGATTTTTTTTTGTCAAATATTTTATCTATATTTAAACCATGGCCAAAATTGACACCGAATTCGAACCTATTATTGAAATCCTGGAAGATATGCTAGGAGATTACAAGATGCATAATGACAACAAGGGTCAGATATCCTTTGATTGTCCAGTGTGTTCCCATGAAATCAAGGGATTAGACGAAGGTGATGGTAAGGGCAATCTAGAAATAAATTACAAATTGGGGGTATATAAATGTTGGTCTTGTAGTGAAACAAATAATACAAAAGGCCAATTATATCGACTTATTAAAAAATATGGTAATAAGAAACAGATTCAGTTTTATGAATTAATGAGACCAGAAGAAGTTGATCCCACATTACCTAAACCAAAGATACTCAGAGGATTACCTAAAGAATTTATTTCATTTGCAACAGTATCGTTAGGGTTGAAGCTAACACATTATTATAAGAAAGCATACAATTACATCAGAAGTAGAAACATAACTGATGAAATGTTAGTAAAATATAACATTGGATTTGCATATGATGGTGAATATGCTAATAGAATCATTATCCCATCATATGATTCAGAGAATAAATTAAATTATTTTATTGCTAGGTCATATATCCCTAGAACTAAAATGAAATATAAAAATCCTGATGTTCAAAAAGAGGTTATTATTTTTAATGAACATTTAATTAACTGGGACAAACCAATTTATTTAGTTGAAGGTGCTTTTGATAGTATTTTTGTTCCAAATTCAATACCGTTATTAGGTAAAGTGATGGGTGAATTTTTATATTCTAAAATATATGAAAAAGCAAAAGAATTAATAATAGTATTAGATGGGGATGCGTGGAATGACGCAGAAAGATTATTTCATAGGTTAAATAATGGGAAACTATTTTTAAAAGTATGGGTAGTTAAAATGCCAGAAGATAAAGATATAGCCGACTTACAAGGAAATTTTGAAAATTTAAATAAAATACAATTAGACTAACATGGATTTACTATTAGAATTAAACAAATTTGATCACATCAAGTATCATGACGAACCTCACCATTATTATATTGGTGATCGATTGTTAACATCTGCCACAACATTTATTGGGCAGTTTAAAAACAAATTCGATAGTGATGGTCAATCAGAAAAATATGCAAACAAGCATGGTTTAGTAAAGGAAGAGGTGCTTGCTGAATGGGATCATAAAAGAGATTATAGCACAATTAAAGGTAGTGCTGTGCATGATTATGCTGAGAACCATTGGAACAACAAAATATTTCCATACGATCCGGCCCCAGCATTAAACAGATTTGGTGAGGATATTGTTAAGCCAGCATATGACAAGTGTGTTAAACTATTTGATCAATTCTATCAAGATAGCCGTGCTAATCTAGTACCAATTAAAAATGAGTTTATTGTTGGCGATGAAGAGTTAGGTGTTTGTGGAATGATAGATCAATTGTTTTGGAATAAAAAAACAAATCAGTTACAAATCTGGGATTGGAAAACAAATAAAGCAATTAACACTAAGAGTGCCTTTGGTAATAGATTCAAAAGACCAATCTCACACCTAGAAGAATGTGAATTCAATAGCTATAGCTTACAGACAAGTCTTTACAAATATATGATTGAAAAAAATACCAACCTTAAGATTGGTGATTTATATTTCGTTTGGTTCTTTGAAGGAAACGAGACATACAAAGTATTCAAATGTCTAGATATGCGTAAAGAAATTGAGGATATGTTTAAATACGGAGCATCATGATAAAAAAAATAATACACATTGCGGATTTACATATTCGCACAATACAAATGCATGATTTGTATAAAGAACAGTTTGAAAAACTGTTAGATGAATTAAGTGTAAAATTCTTAGAATGGACAGATGAAGGTATATCGCACAACGAAATTAGAATTATTATTGCAGGTGACATCGCACATCAAAAAATTAATATCTCGAATGAGCAACTTCTTTTAACTAGTTGGTTCTTAAGAGAATTAACTCGTTTTGGTAAAGTTGTTATTATTCCAGGTAATCATGATTTCTTAGAGAACAACACCCAAAGATTGGATAGTATCACACCTGTTGTTGAGCTATTAGACAATGATAATATTTTTTACTTTAAAGATATGGGAGTTTATCCTGATGTAAATGTTAACTGGGTTGTGTATTCACTATATCAACACAATCAGAGGCCAGAGTTTAAGAATACAGAAGATAAATTGAACGTTGGTTTATTTCATGGCGCAATTCAAGGGATGTCAACCGATCTTGGTTTTAAATTCGAAGATGGATATGACCGTTTAAACTTTGTTGGTTTGGATTTACTACTATGTGGTGATATTCATAAAAGACAAACATTTAAACTACCTGGTGGTGGATTGGCTGTGATGATTGGATCATTAATACAACAAAACTTTGGTGAAACAATTAATCATCATGGGTATGGTGTATATGATGTTGATACAAATGAGTATCAATTTAGCAATTTGCAAAATGATAAACCTTTTATGCATTTCAGCATATCAGATATAAAAGATATAGAAAATGAAAAAGAAAATCTCATTAATGCTGGATGATGAATTTGTCCGTTATTGTGAATTAAATAAAATTCTTGATGTTGATTCCCTTGCTAAGAAAACATTTCAAAGAGGATTCACCATTCTTAAATTTGGTGAAACACCGGTAACATCAAAAGGTAAAGAAACAATTATTGAAAAAGAGGTTATAGTTGAAGTTGAGAAGATTGTTGAAGTGGAAAAAATTATTGAGATAATAAAAGAAGTTCCAGTACAAATGAAAGGTGATACTCAGATAATAACGAAAGAGATAATAAAAGAAGTTCCTATTGAGAAGATAATTTTCAATGATGAGGAAAACAACAAGTTAAAAGAAGAAAATAAAAAATTAAAAGATGAATTAAATAAAATCACAGAATCCCTTGAAAAAATGAATAAAGCGAAATATCTTAAGGGAAGTGATCTTAATAATTTGTACGAAGAATAAAAATTAAATATATGATTAGTATTATTGTTTTGTGGGCGTTCATTGGATATGGCATGACCACTATTTTAGTTTATGGTTCAATTTTTGATATGCCAAGAGCATGGATAAAAAAAAACTCAAAGTTTTTTGGGGATTTGATTAAATGCGTAATGTGCACATCAACATGGGTTGGGTTTTTTATGTCGATATGCCTAGGTGGATTAACCACAAGAATTTTAGACACTCATTGGGCACCATCAATATTTTTTGATGGTTTAGCTACTTGTGGAATGGTCTGGGCTATTAACGGGATTATCGAATTTTTTGAAGAATCCAGAATTAAGTAATTTTGGTTTTTTAAACTTAAAAATGTAATTTTAAATTATGAGCAATCCTTTTATAAAAGTTGAATGGGAAGACGTTTCGGAAAACTTTACACCGGAGCGCGTTAAGCGCGTTAAAACATACTTTCAAACAAAGTATAACACAACGCATGTACAAGTTATAACCAAAACGTTAAGCCAAAAGCAAGACACCAGACTTAAAACTCTAGAGGTTAGTGATAACATATTGGACAATCAGTTTCAAAAGAAATTAATGAAAGATTTCTTAACAGAGAATGATGTTCAAATTAAATGGGAACTAGTTGATAGATTAGATAATCGTGTTAATGCAGAAATAAATAAAGAAAATGAAAACAAAGTTAGATACAATAAGTGGTTTATTAAAAAAGTTGAATTCTCCAATTTTCTTTCCTTTGGTGATAATAACGCTATTGATTTTACAAGTCTGGGCGGGATTACGGTAATTGAATCTAATCCTAGAAACTTTGGTGGTAAGTCAACGTCTAGTGTTGATCTATTAATGTTTTTGTTTTTTAATTCAACAACCAAAACAAAAACTAACGCTGAGATTTTTAATAAATTTACTGATGTTGATACCGTGTCTGTTAAAGGATACATTACAATCGATGGAGATGAATATGTTATTGTTAGAACATTAACAAGAAAGAAATCAAGATCTGGTGATTATACAGTTAAAAGTGAATTGGAATTCTTTAAAGAAAAAGAAGATGGTGAATTAGAAAATTTAACTGGAGAACAAAGAAGAGAGACCGAAACATTTATTGCATCAGCAATTGGAACAGAAGAAGATTTTTTATCTACTATTCTTACAACAGGATACAACCTAGAAGAACTTATAGAATCTAAACCAACAGCTAGAGGTCAAATTCTAACTAAATTTTTGGGATTAGAATCTTTAAAACAAAAAGAAGAGGTATGTAGAAACATCTATAATGACTGGGCCAAAAAATTAATTGGTAACACATATAATGTTACTCAGTTACAAAATGACATTATCACCTATAATGAAAATATAGTTACTTCTAACAATGAAATAACAACGCATACTAGATTATTGGGTGAATATGGAACTACACACAAACATTTAGAAGAGAGAAAAGAACACATCTTAGGATTAAGATCTAATGATATTGACCAGGAATTAATTAGAACCAATCCAGCGTCAGTAGAAAAAGAAATAGGTCAATTAAATTCCCTAAAAGCTTCTAGTCAACAAAACGCTGATGCCATTCTTATTGTAGAACCATCACAATACTACTTAGAGGCTGATCATAAAACTGCTCAAAAAGAATTGAACGATTTATTGGTTGAAGGTAAGGTAACATTTGATAATATTGGTAGAAGCGAAAAATCTATTAAACAGTTCGAAGAAGGTAAAACCTGCCCAACATGTAATCGCGCATTAGATGAGGTTGATCATACTGAGGAAATTGCAAAACTTAGACAAGACATTGAAGATCTTAAGAAAAAACAAGACGAGTTAAAAGTTTCCGCTGATGAAGTGCAATCCAAGGTTACTGCGTTTAGTGTTCTTAAAGAGGAGTTTGATACTTACGAAAGAAATAAACTTCGTAAAGAGAGATATGAATTAGAAGTTGAGCAGAAACAAGTTGAGATAAACGCTAAACAACTTAAGTTAGACAACTATGAATCCAATCGAAAAAAATTAGAAGACAATCAAAAGATAGATACCGAATTGGTTACATTAAAAAGTCAGATAGAAAGTATAAATGGCGATATCAGAATTTCAAATACAACCATTGAGAGAAATAAAAATAATATCACATCAATGGATGAAAAAATTGGTATTGCTAATGATCTAATTGCTAAAATTAAAGCTGAAGAAGAACTACAAGGTGTGTTTAAAACATATCTATTAGTTTATGGTAAGAATGGTATATCAAAAACAATCTTGAAGAATATGATACCGCTTATCAATCAGGAATTAAGTAGATTATTATCTGAAAGCTGTTACTTTATTTTAGAGCTGAACATTAATGATAAAAATGAGTTGGATTTCATAATGATTGACTCTGAAACAAGAATTATTAAACCATTGAACGCTGGATCTGGCTATGAAAGAACAATCGCATCATTGGCATTAAGAAGCGTTTTAACGAAGGTTTCTTCTTTACCTAAGCCGAACATCGTTGTGATGGATGAAGTCTTTGGTAAGGTCGCAGATGAGAATCTAGAGATGGTTGGGGAGTTCTTCAAGAAGATCAAGAATTACTTTGAACATATCTTCGTTATTTCACATAACCCATTGATTAGAAATTGGTCAGATAACCTGATTATGATTAAGAAAGAGGAAAACGTATCATCAATAGAATACATTTCCACCAAAATTTCTTAATTTGAAAAACATTAATTATATTTGCTTAAACAATTAATAGATATGACACCTAAAGATTTAAATAGTTTTGGTCTATATGCTAAAGACCGTGGGATTAGTTCCCTTGATATGCATTATTTTAATAAGAATGTAGAAAATAGTTTAACACCATATATTCTTGAAGAAAGAACTTTGAATGTTACTGTTATGGATGTATTCAGCCGATTGATGATGGAAAGAATTATATGGGTGGCCGGTGAAGTTAATGACCATATGTCTACGGTTGTGCAAGCTCAATTAATGTTTCTGGATAGTTTAGACAACAATGATATCACTATACATATTGATAGCCCAGGTGGTTCTGTTAAATCAGGGTTATCTATGGTTGATGTCATGGAGTACATTAAATCTGATATTAGAACAATCAATACCGGTATGGCAGCATCAATGGGATCTATCCTATTAGGTGCAGGAACAAAAGGTAAACGCGGATCATTGAGATTTTCTAGAACGATGCTACATCAATCATCTGGTGGGTTTAGAGGAAATATTCAAGATGCCAAAATTGATATGGTAGAGTGGGAAAAATTAAATAATATTTTATTTGATTTGTTAGGTACTTATTGTGGTAAGACCGGTGATCAAGTTAAACAAGATGCCACTAGAGACTTATGGTTAGATTCTCAAGACGCTTTATCATATGGAATCATTGATGAAATAGTTAAGAAGAAATAATAATTTTTTTATCTTCATTTTTTAGTCTGAGGGGAGTCTTAAAAAGGCTTCCCTTTTTTTTATTTTATTCATATACTTATAATAGACCTTGTGGTTGAAGTCGAAGTGTCCTTGAGGCATTTGAGTTGGAATTGATACCAACGAATTCGGGTTCAAATACAAAAAAATATAAGGAAAATGAAAATAAGAATTTCAGCTAACACTGGTCTATTCGCTACATCATTAGCAAGACCAGAGTCTTACATTACCAAGGGTAAAAAAAGACTTAAACAAAACACAGATACCGTTTATCTTAAAAACGGGGATGAGTTCGAAATCGAACTTTACAATCCCACACAAAATAAAGTTTTAGCAAAAATCGAGTTGAATGGTAATTCCATTGGTAATGGTATTATACTTCGTCCTGGTGAACGTGTATTCCTAGAAAGGTACTTGGATGAGGCAAAGAAGTTTTTGTTCGACACGTATGTTGTAAACGGGGATAATAATGAAGTACAACAAGCTATCGCCAACAATGGTGACGTTGTTATTAAATTCTATGATGAGGTAAAGATATCAACATATAATATTAATAGCGGTACCATAACACTTAATAACCCAAATTTTGGTTGGGGAAGTACAACAACTGGTAGTCCATGGTATGGTAATTCAACATTTACAACGTCAGGAACAAACGTGTATTATAATTCCACATTAACAAGTGGTACTAATTCATTTTTTAATAATGATAATAAAATAAAGAAATCATCAAGACAAGTTGAAACTGGTAGGGTGGAAAAAGGGATGGATTCAAGCCAATCCTTTACGTATGATAATTCATCATTTAATACGTACCCATTGGCCACCAATTGGTGGAAAATTAAGCCAGAATCAACTAAGTTAAAAACCATAGAAGATTTGATCACATATTGCGGGGAATGCGGCAGTAAAAAGAAAAAAGATAACCATAAGTTTTGTCCACATTGCGGGTCAAAATTCTAATAAATTAATCACAAGGTCTTACTTTGAGGTCGCTTTTCGCGACCTCTTTGTATTTATAGTAAAAGATAAACATGAAGACCAACAAAACAAACATTTTATTAGTATTAATAGCTTGTTTAGCGGCATATAGTATTTTCCAAGGAAGTAAGATTAGAACCGATGTAGCCGGATATAATACTAAAATTGATTCGCTTCAAACTCAAATTGACTCAGTTCAGATAGTCAATGAAAAATTAACTGAACAAATTTTTACTATTGATAAGGAGATCGATAAAGTAGATGCCAATGTCAATAATGTAACTAAAAACATAACTATTATTAAAAACCAAACAAATGAAAAAATTGATTCTGTTAGCAATTATAACTTTAGTGACCTTGAAAAGTTTTTCACAGACCGTTACAAAAACTAACGTAGACACTATCGTGGCGTTAAAAGTGCCAGTAGCAAAGCTTGTAATAAAAGACTTAATTAAAGGTGATGGTGCAATAGCTGAGATCCACGAATTAACCAAGGTTGTATCATTAAAGGATGAGCAAATTGGGTTATTTAAACAAAAAGACTCCCTAAAAGACCAGAAAATTGGTAACCTAGAGGTTATCATCACTAAGAAAGATGAACAATTTTCCTTAGAAAGAATGAAGTCTGAAAGTTTATTAAAAGAATTAAAAGGTCAAAGAACAAAAACGTTCTTTTATAAGGTTGGATCATTTGTTGGGATTATAGCAACATCATTATTATTGCTTAAGTAATATGAAAAAATTATTAGACGTTCGTAATATTTTAATAGTAACATTAGCAGCATCCACGGCGCTGGTGGCTATAAATCCAAGGGGAATTATGCCAAACAGAACGGTGTATCATCAAAAAATAGACTCTATTCCTTATCCTGTCCATGATACTGTTCCCTATGAGGTTCAGGTCGAGGTAGAAGTTGAGGTCCCAGTTGAGGTTCAAGTTGAGAAACTAGTTGAAGTTCCGGTGTATCAAAAAATTGATACCGCTGAGATTTTAAAGGTATACACAGCAAAAACCGAACATAAAGATGTTATTAAACTTCCAAATAATCAAGGAACCGTTGCTGTTACTGATGTTATTTCTGAAAATAAGGTGGTATCTAGAACTATTGATAGTGAAATTAAACCCAAAACGGTTAAGGATACCATTTATACCCAAGAACCACCTAAAACAACTTATTATTTAGGGTTTGATGGTAAATTTGACGACCCTAACTATATTAAACTTCTTGGAGTTGGCTTTATAATTAAAGACAAAAAAGAAAGAATTTATAGAATCACTGGCGGTGTTGAAAATAGGATCTCAATAGATAGAACAACCGGTGGTTTCACTCCATATATTGGTGGTGGGGTTTACTGGAAAATCGGCAGTAAAAAATAATTTAACATCTCTGTATTAAGATGAATTTTATACTTATATTTGGGTATGGGTTCATATATCCTTTTCATTTTTGGGGCGTTTGAAGATCACGACGATCTTGAATTTTTCTGTTTAGAGCACTTCACCAAGGTATCTGAATCTGGAATCAAATTTGTTATTGAAAGCGGTGGAAATTGTGTTATCATCTTTGATACTGAAAAAGATAAGGAAACACTATCTAAAGACGTTAAGGAAACGTTATCAATTGAACATATTAAATTTTATTTAATGTTTGAAAAAGACAAGGTGTTTCTTGCTGAATTACCCGAAAATCTAAATAATTTCATTTTTAAACCTGCAGAAACGGAAGACGATGACTCAATACCGTTCAAAATTAAAATAACATATATTGATACAAACTATGATTTGGACGACATATTAGATAAGATCCAAGTCACCGGTATTGAGAGTTTAACAGAAGGAGAAAAAAAATTCTTGGACGAATTTGGAAAATAAATTTATTTTACGTATTTTAGCATAATAATAACCTCTACATGAAAAAGTCTGCACCCATCGTTAAAACTGAAGAAATTCAGTACTACCTAAAGGATTTAAAGAGAATCCCTGTCATCTCTCACGAAAGAGAGTATGAAATTTTTAAAAGCTTAAAAGAAGACAAGGGTCTGAGTAAGACGGATCGACAGAAATTAATTGATGAGGTTATTACTGGTAACTTACGTTTTGTTATATCGGTGGCTAAAACATATCAGAATCAAGGATTAGATATTGGTGATTTAATATCTGAAGGTAATATTGGTTTAATAAAAGCAATTGAAAGATATGATCTAACATCTGGATTTAAATTTATTTCATATGCGGTGTGGTGGATTAAACAACAGATATTATATTCATTAAATGAGTACTCAAGAACTATTAGAGTACCGTCTAATGTAATTCAAGATGCACAAAAAGCTAAAAAAATTGATGCTAAAGATGAGGACAAATATTTTATTGAATATTCTCAGGTTGCATTAACGGGTATCCCAACAACAATAGATTTATTCAGAGAAATAAATGAAGATGGTGACACATTAATAGAGATGATCGCCAACCCTAATTCTGAAATGCCAGATGCTATTGCGAATAGTGCTGAAGATCTTAAGCATAGAATAAAGTATATGATGTCTTTTCTAGATGAAAGAGAACGGGCTATTATTGATGGTTATTTTGGACTACTTGGTAGTGAAAAAAATCTAGAAGATCTAGGTGAAGAGTTTGGTTGTACTAAAGAAAGAATTAGACAATTGAAGGATAAAGCAATAAAAAAACTTAGAAACGAGAGCTTTTCTCTCCTAAAATATTTATAAACTAAACAAACATGGAAAACATTATTGAATTAATAAAAAAACATAAGATTAAACTATTAACACTTTTAGTTGTAATCTTCTTTTTTAAATCTTGTGGAGGCTCTCGTGATCTTAAAAATTTAAACAATAAACATAAGATTGAATTGGATGAGATTAAAAAAAATAATGAGTTAGAGAAAAATAAAGCATATAAAGAGGGACAAATTAATGCGTTTGATGTTGTCATTGATGACGTTTCAAAAATTGATAGACCACCTGTGTTAATGAATTTACATAATAAGTGGATCAGTGATAGAGACAAAGTAAAAAAATAGATTAAATGAAACATTGGATAGAGAAAAATTATAAAACATTAATAATTGCCGCGTTTTTGGTTCCGATCATTACTGTGGCAATTGTTTCTATTTCACACGTTACCAAATGGTATGGTATATCTAATCCAGTTAGCTGGGCTTTATATTTGTCTATTGGTATTGAAATAGCTGCGCTATCAGCATTAGCTGCAATATCTGCGAACATGGGTAACAAGGTATACTTCCCATTTGCGGTTGTGACAATAGTACAATTTATAGGTAATATCTATTTTGCTTATTCATATATTGATATCAACGGACAACCATTTAAAGATTGGGTTGGTTTAGTTTCACCTCTAGTTGAATTTATGGGTGTTGAGGCAAACGACTTTGTGGGTCATAAAAGATTTCTTGCGTTTTTTGCTGGTGGTATGTTACCAATTATTTCTTTATCATTCCTTCACATGTTGGTCAAATTTACAGAAGAGGATAGAATGAGAGGGCTCGAAAATGATATTGATAAAAAAATTCAAGACAATGTTCTATCTGCTGATGTTGAAGATGAAAACAGTAGACTTAAATTATCACAAAGAGATTTGGAAATCTTAGAAAAACATTTAGCTAATCCTAACCCACCAAATGAAGCACTAAAACAAGCGGCAGAAAAACATAGTGAGTTGTTTAAAGATAAACAAAGAGATTTGTTAGCTGAGATGATGCAAAATGATCAAGAGCTTGGTTTATATGATGAACCATTTGACAATCCATTAATTAAAGAAGATAAAGAAGATGTTTCTGATTGGGATGTAACCTTAATGGATGGATTAGATGAAGACGAATCATTCTTTACTGATGAGGAGATTGAAAATATTTTACAACAACAACCAACAGAAGAGGAAGTACAACAAAATTTTTCCACTATAACCCCTAAAATTGAAAATAATTTCCAGCAAGATTTTGTTCCTGGGTTATCTGATGAGGAGGTAATGGAAATGAATCAAGATGAGTACGAAAGAAAATTAGATACAGATGATGATTTTGATGGGTTTGTTCCTGAACCATTTGCCACACCAGAAGAAGTTGAAAAATTTAATTTAGACGAATCAATTAAAGAATATTTTGATGAGAAGGAAGAAGACCCGGCAATAGAAATAATTGATAATGAGATTTTATCAGATGAGCTTTATGAAGAGGTTGACGATTCTGATGAGGATGACCTAAAAAAAAAATCATAGAGAGTCCTTTACCTACAGAAACACCTTTACCCACGGAAACATTAAACCCAACTAGTACACCAGAACCAACTAGTACAATGTTTCCAACTGATACACCAGTACCAACGCCAACATTAACGGAGACGCCAACTCCAACACCAACAAATTTTGTTGAAGACACACCAAGGATATTAATTGGTGGTTTTAAAACGATACAAAGAAATGTTAGAAATTCTAGACGCAGGAGCTTTTAAACCCAAAACAAAAAATAAGAAATATAAGAAATCACAAATCCTTTTATATGACACTAAAAGGAAATATGATGATTTTATTAAAATGTTAAAATATAGAAGAAATGGGAATTATGATGACATCCCTCATTTTTGTGTTACAAAAAGTGGTAAGGTTTATAAAATATTGGACCCCGAATATTCTTCAACAACTTTTAACAATAATAATGTAGATCGAAAGCAAATTAAAATTGCGGTTGAAAATCTGGGGTGGTTAAATAAAAATACAATCACCGGGGTATATAACAACTGGATTAATGACCCATTTAGGGGCACGCCACACGTTAGAGGATGGAGAGGATACTTCTATTGGGATTTGTACACAGAAGACCAATTAAACACCTTAGCTGAGCTTTGTTTTGTACTATGTGTTAAATATAGTATTACCTATCGCTGCGTCCCATCGTCAGGATATATTGAAAACGCAAAAAACATTGATGGAATAGTCAGTAAATCAAATTTCTTTGATATTTATACAGATATAAACCCTTCGTTTAATTTTAATATATTTGAAGAAAATGTCAAACAAGCAGAATCTAGGATATGATGGTATAAAAAGGATGCTCAATACAATGAGAACCCTTAGTGAAAACACAGCATCAAAAGCAATCCTAAAAGAAGAAGAAGAACAGAAAGTAAACAACTTAGTAATAGGTAATAACGTTGAAATCAAAGTCCATAGCTCAGACCAACAAGATCTTGAGGTAACTGAGGAAGAAAAAAACTCCCTAAATCAATTAATTGAGAACTTTAAGACTCAGGTTAGCGAAATCGCATCCTTTGATGAGGGATTTAATATATACACCAATAGTGTTAGATTAGATGGCTCGGTAGGTGAGGATCTAGGCTTTGTATTTATTGCTGGTGAAGAAAGAGGCTTGTACATTAATGCTGATATGTTGAAAATGGATAACGAAATGGCTTCAGTATTGGAAAAACTAAATAAGTTTCAACACACATATGAAGATGTGGTTAATGAAATGATGAATACCAGAAAAACAAATTAAAATGGCTTTAAATAACGAAGATAAAAAAGAGATAGAAAAAATTGTTAAGAAGGAAATTACAAACTTCTTAGACACAACTAAAGCTCATGACATTGTTGTTAAAATCATTCAAAAAGAGCTGGGTGTTAGAAAAATCGATGATAAAATTATTGATCTATCAACTAAGGTTGTTGTTGAGTTGTTCAAGACTTTATGGCAAAGAAAAGGATTCTGGGAGTCTGCTCTTAAAAGCGTAAAATAATGCTAGAAAACGAAAAAAAATCAAAACCAAATTTAAAAGGTGAGATGGATGAGCTACAAAGGGCTTCTCAAGATCTTAGCCGTGATTATGGTATTGATGTGGGTGTTAATGAATTAGTCAAAGCATTTAATTCCTCAACAGAGGAAACAATCTCTAAAGATATTTGGGAAAAATTACAAAACACAGAATCCAATGAAGTAGAAAAGGGTGACTTTAAAGCCGTTGAGGAAATCGCTAAAAAATATGATAAAACAAACCCTAAAATATTAGCAAAGGCTTTAAAATCAGGTAAGTACAATAGACCTTTAATTATTAATATAGGTGACAATTACATTTTAGTTGCTGGTAACACAAGACTATGTACTGCTGCTGCTATGGGAATGAAACCCAAGGTGTTTATTGGTAAGGTTAATATAGGTGGTAATGATGTTGATATAAATGAGATAAAAAATCTAAAAGGTAATCAAAAAGACATGGTTTATGGAATAGTAAACATTGTTAAGAAGGTTGTTGATATGGATAATAGGAGAAAGATTGCTGATGACATGATTAAACAATTCAAAAGAGAGAACATTGATTTTAATTATGATGAATTTTTAAATATGTGTGGATGTAATAAAAAAGTGGAAGCCAAAGAAATGACTGGCGCTGATTCATCTGGAGCTTTTAGTGCTCCTGCTTTCGGTGGTAAAAAAACAGTTGTTAACAAAATACACAATATGACTGAGGAAGAAGAATTAGATGAGATAACCGATGCTAGTTCTTCTGGTTCATATGATGTACCATTGTTTGGTGGTACCAAGGGACGTAAAAACCCATTGAGTATTGGTGGACCGGATAGTATATATAAAGGTAGAGCAGTTAAGGATAAAAAATTTCCTAAATGGGGAGGACCCGGTGGTAAATTTGTTAAAATAAAAGACAAATGTAAAAAGTTTCCTTATTGTACACAAGGTGATATGAGTGCTTTAGATTTGATGGAATCACAAGAGATTAAATCAGCAATTGGGGAAACAGCAAAGAAATACGGGTTATCAAATAAAGAAGTTAGCGATTTAGTATTAAATCAGATTAAAGAGATATTTATTTAGTATGGAAAACATAAATTTAAAAGATATTATTGAAGAGACCATAAGAAAAGAGGTTAAAAGAGCTATTTTAGAGAGCACAACCCCTAAAGAAGTCTATATCATAAAAAATAAAAAGGGTGAACCAGTTGAAGTTTGTCAGACTCAAGAAGAGGCTGAAGAAAAGAAAGCGGGATATGAATCAAAGCACCCAGAACAAGAATTAATAATAGAACCAGGTGAGGAACCAACGTTCGACGAATTAGACGCAATGTCAGAAAAATTAGATAACATGGAAAATACCGAAGAAAAATCAAAACAACATAAAGGCCATTTCACAATGGAACAAGTAATGAAATTAGCTGAAAAAGCTGGTGAAACAATGCCAGATGCGAAAGGAGATTTCGAAGAACTATGTGAAACACACGGTGAAAAAATCCCTGCACAAAATGTTTTTGATGTTTTAGAAGATTATGACATGTCAGAGTTAATGTCTAAGATTAAGGTTAAAAATGCAGAACCTAAAGAAGGGCAATTTATGTCTCCAGAAATATCTGTAGATGAGTTATATGGTAATCAAGATAACCTTGATGTTGATCACGATGGTGAAATTGAAGCAAGTGATTTAGCCGCATTGAGAAAAGGTGAGCATGCAGAAGAAGAGGACTGTGATGAGTGTGGTGGTGGATCAATGGAGGAAAGTAAAGGTAAAAAAACATATTACCACGTATTAGAAGATGGGGGTTATGGTGATATAGGGTATCAAGGTGTTTATGACACTGAAGAAGAGGCTAAAAGTAGAGTACATAGCTTAGCTGATATGTTCCCTAATTCTTCCTTTTATTTTGAAGCTTCAAATAGTGAAAAGGAACCTTATAGTGTTACGTCTTCAAAATATAATCCTGACGATGATATAGATGAGGAAGAAGCTGAGGTTTGTGAAACATGTGGTAAGGAAATGTGTGAGTGCGGTTCAGGAATTTATGAGTCTAAAAAATCAGTTAGATTAAGCGAATCTGAACTTGTTAAGTTAATTTCAGGTATGGTTAACGAAGCGGTACCAGGTTTAACTGCTTTCCAAAAAGCACACAAAGAAAGTGGATCACAAAACAAACAAGCCCTTTCAGATGTAGAAAAAAGAATTAAAGATTATTTGACATTCGACGGTAATGATAACCCAGAATTTCCTGGGCATAACGAAGGTGATGTTGAAGCGAGACAATCCACTGGTGATGAGGCTGATGAGATTGCAGATAATAGAGGTGGTGGTTTAGAAGATTTAGATTATGATGTTGAACCATCAGATAAGTTTAAAGAAAGATTAGAAATGTCTCTTAAGGGTGATGTTAAAATGGGTAATGCTCAGAAAGACGTTGCGAACGTTATTCCTAGTGACTTAGGAGATAAGATGATCAAGAAGGTTAAAAGAAGAAAAGAAGCTAAAGAAGCGGCTCCTATGTATGTTAAAGACCCTGCTCCAATTAAGAATGTTAATGAATCAGCAGTAATATCTGAGGAAATTAAAAGAATGAAGGAGATGCTTATGTACAACAAAAAAACTCAATAACGCTTTTTTTCCGTTTCTTTTATCCTTATATTAAAGGTATGTTATGGATATGAGAAAAGATCAAAGTTATTTAGAGTTTATTGCATCTGAAAATTTTCGCAATCAAGCCGAAGTTTGGTATAAAGCCTATAATATTATTAGGGAAAAAACGGAATTATTTCATGATTTTGTTAACTCACTTTATGAGGCTATAGACGAGACCTATCTGGGTCAAGATATTGTTATCACCGAATATCAACAAAAACAACACTTTGAGTGGTGTTGGAAAAAAGTTATCCACAATTTCGAAAAAGAATCAATCTATTTCAAAGAAACCGGTCAACACTATTCATATATGTGGAACTTCTTTAATGAAGCTTACTATATGAATGACAATACACAAAACAGGATCAAAGAGTATTTCCGAAGATTATTCCAATTTGACTACAAGAAAACCAGATCCGAGCTTGATATGCTTACTGAAATTTATAAGATTTTAGATTCAAATATCAAAAAGTAGAAAAATATCTCGTTTTTCACTTTAAAAAACCAATATTTTTAATTATATTTTATTAAATAAAACAAATTTTTAATGGAAACTTTAAAGAAAATAAAAGATTTGGTTGAAAAAATGTCCGTTGATACTGAGAAGGTTTTTACCAAAGGTAATCGAAGTGCATCTATACGCGCCAGAAAACATTCCCAAGAGCTTAAAGCTATGATTGGAGTATACAGAAAAGAAATCTTAGAAGAAATAAAAAGACATGATGAAAATAGTTAGCATATTTTTTTGCATACTTAGTGCCATATTTTTACTAAGGTATGTTTCACAGTTTTTACTTGCCCTGCGAGATGAAAACCCAAAACCAATAACGATTAATAAGGTTACTGAAATATTTATTTATATAGCAGTTTCCTATATTATAACATTTTTAATCACATTATAGTGTACGAATTAATTTCAAACCTCAGACCATATTTTCATTCATTAAGAGAAATAGACAGAAATGTTAGTTTAGATATAAAGATCCCAACAACATGGAGACTAGAACACGTACAACAGGTTGTTGGACAGTACAAGTCAATGTCATTAAAAGTTCAAGATAAAAACGATAAGTATCAATTGGTATCGCTGGTATCATTAGCAACACAAGAAGGATATGATACAGCAAGATCTTGTGCCAGTGAAATCATTAAACACAATATTGAACTAGAACAAAAAGAAAAACTTTTTAAAGAAAAGGTTAGAGAACTAGAAATGTTATTTAGAAGTGAATCATTAGATAAATTAAAAGATATAAATTTTTTAGAAGAACATGGGCAAGAAAATTCAACAGGGATTGGATTGGTTATCGAAGGAGATGGAGAAGGATCAAAAGGAGATCCAGAACCACAGAAAAAAGTTAGTACACCAGATTAAATCACTTGATAAGCGTGAGATGTTTGCAATAAAACCAAAAAAGAAAATATCTATTTGGGATAAGATATTAATTATTTTTGGATATGGAAAAAAAGGGTGATCTATTTAATCAGCTAGCAATCATATCAGATTTGTTAGAGAAATGTAATTTAACTTCCGTAAGTCAAACTATTGTTATTGAAGTCCCAAAATCCGAATTCGATAGAATATATAAAATAATACAATCAAAAGTTAGATTTACAGACGTCTTCCCAAAAGATAGTTTTAATGTTAAGATCGGTGTGGTTGATATTGTTTTTAATATGAGTAATGTCTAAGAAGTTCGCTTCTTTTAAATCCACCGTTAATTTCTAAAACATCATACAAATATTTCTTATTAGCCTTAGTTACGGGTCTAGTAAAAATGAAATTGGCTTTACCTCTTGAAAGCATTTCAGTTCTCAGTAAAAGAAATAATCTTAATCCGTCGTTAATGTTTTTATTCTGATAAACCCAGAATGTATTATCAACTTGTACAAAAATTTTATTATTTAAAATAAAAATTGTTCCTGGTTCTTTTATATCCCAAATAATATCAAACATCTCATCATAATGTATATGTTTGTTTTGTTGACCATCATATATCTTCTCCTCTTCCCACCAAGGTATTAAATCTTTAATTCTATGGTTTTCAAATCCTTTACATGGATCAACCTCTTGATTTCTACCTAATTTATCTTGTCGAAAAACCTTTTCTTCTGTAGACCATCTATTTTTGGGGTATATCAATACTAATTCAAACTCTAATTTAGTTCTAGCTCTTCCTCTATTTTCAGCACAATATAATGGTTTTTCCTTAGCTTTACAGGTTCTCCAATATTCATGAATAGTCGTCAACTTACTAGAAGAGTGTAATATTTTTTTTCGTTTAAACGTCTTAGTTTTAGGGTCCATTATCATGACCACTATCATATATTTAGGTTTTTTACCACTCATATTACTTTCTGAATAAGGGAATAGGCGCCATATCCGGCTAGGGCTAATAGAATAACCAAGACAATAATCGCAACTTTTTCAAAGGTGCCCATCTTGGTCATCATCTGATGTTTTAGTGATTTATTTCCTTTACAATTATTACATCCCATGGTAAAATATAAATAATTAATATTAAAAAAACAAATATTTTAGAATTTAAAAAAAAATACTTATATTAGTGTTAATAAAATTGATGGATAGTAAAATATTTATCATAATTAGTAACTTAAATTTAATTTTATGGGTAAATGGTATGTAATAAAGGTTATGCCAGGTAAGGAAAGACAGTTATCTGAGCAATTCAACACTCAAATAACTATGGGTAACATTGGGTATATCAGTAGGTTTGTCTGCCCATTAGAAAAAGAGTTTGCTGTGGTTAAAAAGAAAAAAACAATAAGAGAAAAGGTAATATATAATGGTTATTTATATTTTGAGTCTGAGGTTTCACTGACAGACGACCAATTAAAGACAATAGCCGCAAACCCATCTGTTATGGGTATGTTGGGTGACAGAACACCTAGAAGAATGAGAGAAAGCGATATTGATAAGATCTTAAAGGACGATACATTAGAAAAACATAAAGAAAGCAAAACATTAAAGTTTATTATAGGTGAACACGTTATTATTACATCTGGGCCATTTTCTTCTTTTAATGGTGTAATTACATCTTTAAAGGGTGATAAGGTTGATTTAACAGTTAAGGTGTTTGGTAGAGAAACGTTGGTTGAGGTTAATATAGATCAAATTTCAAAAATATATTAAATGGACATGGAGATTCTTGTTTATTTGCAGAGGGTTAAAAATTACTTAAAAACAAATGAAGAGGCCAATAAGTATTTCATTGGTAATTCGGATGTTGAAGAATTTTATAAACAATTGGCATCAGTCTCTGTTGAAAACTTTGAAAAAAATGGGCAACCTGAATTAACAAAAGAGCAGTTTGAATTATTAAGAATTGCAGCTATTGCAACAACCATTAGCAAACAAAGAGTATTCTATAGTGATGATAAATTATTTTTATATTTAGACGACTATCCTGGAATTTGTATGAATTAAATTTTAAAAATCAATTTATTTTCTTTATATTAGAGTTATGAAACTACCCCAAGACTTTATTTTGTATGAAACTTCATATGGTAACGATATACCATGTGAACAGTTATTTCTAACGCATTTTAATGCAATACCATCGAAGCTCGCAAACAAAACGTTATATGATCCTAAAATAATGGATTACCTAAAAGAAAATGGGTTTATTGAAATGGTAAGGGTGTCTTCTTCAAAACGAGACGACAATTGTTGGGAATCTCTATTATTAAATGATGATAAAAAACTTTTCATAGACATCTCAACAAGAGCTGATAGTAAAAACGATTTAGTTGGTGTTGAGTTTATATACAATATAGCATTAGGGGAATTGGGTACTCAAATTAATTTAAATGAAATTAAAAAATTTGAGAGACAGAAAAGAAAAGCGAATATTAATTTAGTTAAAAGTGAAATGGGTCATATGGATACTGAAGAATATGATTTACATATTCCAGATATTGATCTAAGATTAAACTATGGCGAAGAATTTACTAAGGTAAATGATGTGATTGTTCAAAGGTTAAATAAACCAAATGACAAGGGAATTATTTTACTTCATGGAGATCCCGGAACCGGTAAGACTTCATATATAAAATACTTAACCAAATTAATTAAGGATAAGGTTATTTTATTTATTCCACCATCAATGGCGGAGATGTTATCTGAACCAAGTTTTATTCCATTTTTAATGGATCACAGAAATAGTATTTTGATTATTGAAGACGCTGAAAGGGTTATCTCAGATAGAGAAGGTAATGGTTCACCAGCTGGTGTTTCAAACATATTAAACCTAACCGATGGAATCCTTGGGGATTGTTTGAATATCCAAGTTATTGCCACTTTTAACATGAAAAAGGAGAAAATCGATCAAGCGTTACTTAGAAAGGGTAGATTAATTGCTGAGCATAAGTTTGAAAAATTATCAATAGAAGAAACCAACAAATTATTAAAACATTTAAAAAAAGATCACGTTTCAGAGGAAGGAATGGTACTTTCTGATATATATAATATAGAAGTTGAAGTTCATAAATCAACTAAAAATAAAGGTACAAAAATAGGATTTTAAATTATGGAAAATATTACATCAGAACAATTAAAAAAATTACAATCAAACGGTGACGCAATTTTGGTGGACTACTTCGCCAAATGGTGTGGTCCATGCAAAACACTTATGCCAAGATTATCAGCATTACAAAGTGAATACCCCAATATAAAGTTTGTTTCTATAGATGTGGATGAGAATATGCCACACGCTGTTGAAGCTGGTATCAGATCGGTACCAACAGTGATATTTTATAAAGGTGAAGAACAGGTAGATCGCTCAACTGGTGCAAATGCTGATTCTTATTATAAAGATATTTTAAACACTTTATAAAATGCAATATACTGTTAACATATTCACATTAGAAGGTTGTTCTCATTGTAAAACATTAAAAGAAGAACTAAAAAAACAATCAATACCCTATACTGAATTTGAGGTTAATAAATTTAGAAAGATTTATGACAGTATTTTAGCAATTACAAAAGAAGATGCGCTACCAACAGTATACTTACAAAATCCGGAGACAGACTCCGGTCCAGTTTTCGTTGCCGGCAGGGATTTTAACACAAAAGAGGAAGCAATAGAGAAGATTCGAAAATATATTTAGAAAAAACTAGAAGGGATTTAAAAAAAATCCCTTTTTTTATGCCAAGAACTATAATAAAAGTATTTATGTAAAAGACTTTACTTTTACATGGCTTTACAACAAATTAATTGGTTACAGATTGACACAACTACAGTCCCATCCGGATCGGTAATAGATTTGGGTGCGATTTCTGGGTCTTTGCATGCAGTGTATGCTGATAACTTATTTATTTCTGGGCAAACCCTTCAACAATATATTGAAAATTCTGGTACGGCCCAGTTAAACCTATATAGTGCGTCATTAAAGGCCGCAATTGAGACCACTGGGTCAAACCTTACAGTTAAGGGTAATCTCCTTGTTAAAGGGACTACAACGGCCGTTAATTCGACCACAGTTGCTATTGGAGATAACGTTATTGAGTTAAACGGTACCGAAGCAACAAATGGCGGTCTTTTAATTAAAGATCCAACATCACCTAACACAATTTCTGGTTCCCTACTTTGGGACACAACTTTAGATTATTGGAAAGCGGGTCAATTAGGTAGCGAAGAGAGATTGATTAGACAAAGTGATTTTACATCACTATCTTCTTCATTATCTAGCTCAATAAACACATTATCTGGTTCATTATCACATTCTATTAGTCTACTTTCGAGTTCACTATCAAGTTCAATTACAATACTATCATCTTCATTTTCAGCATCTATTGCTAATTTAGAAGATACCAATATTTGGCAACCAACGGGGTCATTCTACGGAACTTCTCAAAATATTAAAATTACTGGTAGTGGAGCACTTCTTAACTCACCGGATGGTGCGGTTACAGGAAAATATGCATTAGAGGTTTCACAATCAATACATGCTGCCAATATAAATGTTGGTATTCCAACATCTAATGATTGGAAAACAAGTTTGGATGGTTCATATTTTAATAACTTTGATAAAAATACAGATGTTTCTGAAATATTAAGATTTGTTGCTGGATTATTATCGGCTTCAGCTCCTGATGCGTCACCAAATACGAAGGGATATGGTGGTTATACAAAAAATAACGTTAACACCACAACAGGTACGGTAACGGTTGGTAGTATTCCACAAAATTCAACGAACACAACAATCACTTACTTACAAGGTAAGGGATTTGCAACAACTGGAAGCACAATTTTTAGTGGTGTAACACCAATTTATACACAAACAAATTATGGTCACACATTCACAAGTGTATCATCAGGAACAACAATTGTATCATCTTCGGTTGATTCACAATTATTTGGTTTAGGTACATTAAGTAGCGGTACTCCAACCTCGCTTAAAGTTTCGGGTTCATTTACTTTTAAGTTTAAAAATAATAGTTCAAAAACAGATACATCAACATCAGGTTCACAATCTTTAATTACACAAACTGGTGCAGGAACAACGAGTGGAGTCTCGTTAGCAAGAATTAACACCGCAAATAACGCGGTAATACCTCCAGCATATCAGGATGGTAAATTTGCAACAGTATTCTCACCATCATTATATGGTGCAAGCAGTGATGTTAGTTCAAGTGGATATTATCACATATCAAGTTCAATTAGTATTGCGAGTGGATCGAGTCCATTTACCACACCAATTGATAGTTATACCGAAGTATTCTACGCACCATTAACAACAATATCAACAAACATTCCGGCACAAACACCAACATTTAGTGGTGTAAGTGTTAATGCAATATCGGCGGTTTCTCGTTCATTGAGTGGAGCACCTTATTTAAGTTCAGCAACATATACAATATCGGGGTCAGTATTAGGACTATTTAATCCTTTATATTATGCTGGTACGGGAATTACAACAATTACAGATTCAGATTCCTTAGTAACTGAGTCGGGCGGAATATTAACAGTATCAACTGCTGGAGGAACAATACAAACTGCAAATGCGGTTTATGATTCAACAGGTGTAACCGCTAGAAGTACAGGAACGGTACCATATGAAACCGATATTGTAAAAGTATATACAACATCATCGTTTGTACCGGGTACATCTGACGAAAATATAAATCAAACAGGTTTAGGTACAACATCATTCTCATTATATATTAATGGTTTGAATAAAGCGGGAAGTACAACAACAAACACATCAACAGTTTCATATCATACCGCAGGTAATTTTGGACAACCAGCAGCAAGTGGTAGTTTAGCTTATTATGGTAAGACACAGGGTACAGATACATCAACAACATTAGTTGAATCATTTACAGGAGAAAACAATAGACTACAAGTTAATAATAACATTTTAACATTTAGTGGTGATACCTGGTCAACAGCATTTGGGTTGTACAATTTAGGTACTATAGATTTACAAGTTAAACCAGGATTTTTAGTTAAACCCGGTGGAACATATGGATATTGGTTAGCAAATCCAAGTTCTGCTAGTGATTACAAATATTACATTCGTAAAGTTAGTAGTGGTGCCGCATCAAATAAAGTGTCAATGACATTAAATCTTGGGCAAGCACTTGTAAACTGGACATCAACAACTTCAAATTCAGTTTCGGTAGCACTTCTTTTTGAATCTGCTAAAAGTGGAATTTATACACCACCAAGGTTCTTCGACCCTTCAGATACATTAAGTAACGTAATAAATTCTTCAATATCGGCAAATACGGATGGTACAAATCCATTTGGAAGTGCAATTGCGTTGTACGGAAATACAGGTGGTTCTTTATCAAGTACAACATATACAATTCCTTTAAGACCAGCAGATGGTTTTACGGTAAATGCCACATATGATGAGGTGTATGTTATAATAAGATATAAAGGAGACCCAACACCAATAAGTTCGATAACAACAACATTTAGTTAATAATTATATAGTAGATGGCAGCAATAGATAGTACTAAAAAATCAGGTAGGTTCCTCCAAAGTAGAAGGTATACACACGATACTTTCACCGACGCTCAAGAAGCTTTTACTTCTGTATTAGATATCAATGCGAGTGAAATTTACATAGACCATAGTTTAATACCAAGTAGTGGTTTACCATACAATAGTGTGGGTCAAGACGGTTCAATTTATTCTTCAAGTGGTCAACAAGTAATGAAATATTACTATAGACAAACAATGACTAAGTCTGATACAAACAACGAAGTTTGGTTTTTTTTAGTACCGACAGGTTCAACATCAGGTATTGGAGCAAGTTTAATTAATGGTGGACAACAAATAAATTTCATTTCCCCAAAATATTCAATTTCATCTTTAGCGAACTCAAATACTGAAGATGCTACACCAGGTTATGGTGTTAAAGTTTTAATTAACGGAGTTCAACAATCCGTAAACAACTACGCATTTGATTATAAAACTGGTGTTTTACAATTCGCATCAACCGCTGTTGCACCAACAAGTGGGCAAGTTGTAACCATATCTGCTTATCAATATGTCGGTAGATTATTATCATCACAAATTGGTGGTGGAGGATCTTCAATTTATGATATTTTTAAACCCACAGGTTCATTTTTTGCAACAACGAATGATTTACAAGTTACGGGTTCATTAAAGATAACATCTGGTTCCGCTTTATTTGTTAGTTCAAGTATAACTGCCAATAATAGTAATGTATATCTTACAAGTGGTAGTGGTCTTTATATTAAAGATAACGCAGTTGTAGATATTACAGGATCACTTAATATGTCTGGTTCTGTTAGAATTAAAGGTGATTTAATTGTCGAGGGTACAACTATAATGAGACAACCTAATGATCCAAATCTTGACACGCTTATTGTGTCTGGTGCTATGAATATAGTTAAAAACGAAATAAATGCGCAATTAGTTAGGGCGCAATTAAAGATAGAGAATCTTGGTGCATTATCAGATAGAGCACAAATTAGTGTTCTTGACTGTGGAGATGGATTTTTCTAATTAAAAATAAAGTATTTATATAAATAAAACAATTAAACACAAAAGATGGCACAAATAATTAAACAGAGAAGAGGTAGTATAACCCAATTAAAGGATGTTACAGCCAGAATTAGTGAGCTTGTTGTTGCAACTGGATCAATTGGTAACCTAAACGGACCATTCCTTTTTGTTGGAGAAACAGAAGGTGTAGCCGGCGCATATAGACCAATTTCTAAGATTTATCAGGGATCAGCGGCACCAACGATCACAGTCGGTTCATACGGTTCGATATTAGATGGTACACCCTTCTATGCATCTGCTAATAAATCATTATACATACTTAGTCAAGCCGGTAATTCTAGAATGGATTTTACTGGTAACATTGAAGGTAACACAATATCTAATGTTACTATTACCTCTTTAACAGGTAGTAACGCAAATTATACAAACCTAACAGGAACAACACTTACAAGTACAAATGGTAATATCACATCGCTTACTGGTAGTAACGCAGTTGTTACAAATATAACGGGAACCACAATAACAGGTTCGAATGTACGGGTAACAAACGATTTAAATGTTGGTGGAAAAGTAACCGTAACTGGAGATATTTCTGGATCTAATTTAAATTTAACAGGAAACGCAACAATTGATGGTGATATAGTTTTAAAGGGTAATATTAGTATTGGTAACCAAACAACAGATTTAGTTACATTTGGTGCTGACGTTAGTTCTTCAATTTTACCAGATGTACACAATGCATTCGATTTAGGTTCTTCAGAAAAAAATTGGAGAAACTTACACGTAAGTGGAACCGGGTATATTCAAACATTACAAGTAAATCAAGTAACTGTTACAAATATAGATGTTACAGGAGATTTAAGAGTTAGTGGTAGTACATTTTTAGGTAATGGTGGAGATAGTACAGTTATTAGTGGTTCAGTATACAATGACCAATTAACCGATAACAGAGTTCTTATTGTTGGGCCAAATGGTAGAATAGAAGATAGTCAATATTTCACATTTGATGATGTAACATTAAAAGTTGGTACTGGAGGTGGAAATTTTGAGGTTGGTACTGCCGCTGGTGACGTTAGAACTTCAGGTTCATTATTAGTTAAAAGTGGTACAACTATAACAGGTTCCTTAAACGTAACCGGTTCGGTTAATTTAAAGGGTAACACAACGGTAACAGGTTCATTAGATGTTACGGGTTCTGCAAATGTAGTAGGCCCGGTTGATGTTAAGGGTGATACAAAATTAACTGGTTCTTTAAATGTTAGTGGTTCTGCAAATGTAGTAGGTCCGGTCGATATTAAAGGGGACACAAAAATGACTGGTTCATTAAATGTAACCAACATCAAGGGTACAGGTTCGGTTTATTTACAACCCAACCAAGCCGACGCAAGATATTTTGAAATTTATAACACAGCAGCAAGTGGTGACGTACACATTAAATCTAATCAGGGATTAAGTTTCTTTGGTGATGATACCAATTATTTATTAATTAATGATGGCGCACAAACAGCAACAATTGTTGGTGTAAACGGTGTATTTGTTAGTTCTTCATTAACTGTAACTGGTTCTTTAAATGTTAGTGGTTCACAAACAATATCAAATAATTTAAATGTTTCAGGTAGTGCGTCTGTAACAGGAGCATTCACAGTAGGTTCAGGATCAATGACAAGTTTAGGTGGTGACTTATATGTGTCAGGTAACCTACAAGTTTTAGGTTCATCAACAAGTGTTAATATCCAATCACAAACGGTTGAATTGGATGATAACATCATTAGATTAAACGCTTATTCACCATTCCAAAGTTATGCTGGATTTGAAGTTATGGATTCAGGATCATCAGGTGTTTCGGCTTCAATGCTTTGGGATTCACAAAATGATTATTGGATAGTAACAAATCAAAATGGTTCAGGTAGTAAATTTGTAGGTACAACGTTCGGAGCACAAGGTTCTGAAGTTAATTTAACAAGTGGAACATTCCCAATTGCAACATCAAACAATACAATTGGTGATAGTTTATTAACAGATAATGCAACAACATTAAGTTATAATACCAATAAATTTCAAGTAACAGCATCAGATGGTGCTACTTTAATTGCGGGTAACGTAACCGTAAGTTCTGCTGGCGGTTCAGATTCAGGAACTAAGACTTCTAGAGTGGTTTTCAGAAACTCATCTAACGTTTTAGGTTATGTTTCAGCAACTGAATCAACAGATGTTCTTGATGGAATTTTAGGATATAAAAATTCAGACGGGGCTCTTAAGTTCTCAACTCTAATTGACGGAGGAACGTACTAAACGGTCATTTTAAAATAATAATTAAGGGAGGAATAAAAACCTCCCTTTTTTTATTTATTTAATCCCAATTTTTGTGTATTTATAGTTAAGACCTACATAGGTCATAATTAACCGTGGTATATACCACAAACACATAGGAGAGAACCATACATATGGCACAAATAGTAAAACTGCGTAGGAGTAGTGTATCCGGTCAAAAACCAACTAACTCAAATCTACAATTAGGTGAATTAGCTTTAAACACTACCGATGGTAAGGTTTATATGGCTAAATCAGGTTCTCTCGGACCATCAGTTGAAGAACTGATAACAACAAACACGGTTAATACGGGCTCTTTACAATTAGTAGGCTCAATTACAGCATCGGCATTTAGTGGTAGTGCTGCTGGATTAATAAATGTTCCATTTCAAATTTCAGGTTCTGATTTAAGTGGTAACACATACAACAAACAATTTACAAAATTACAATTTGATGATAGTACTGGTTTAAATGTTGAAGAAATAAATCCAGGAACCGCATTTATATCAATTGGTTCTCACTTTAAAGATATTTTTGTTTCAGGTTCACCAATATTAAGTGCAACAGGTTCAGATGCGTTTGAAGTTATTGGTGCGGGTGGTCTTGGAATTTCAACATCAATCACAGATACTAATGGTAATGGATATGTTAAAGAATTAACAATTAGTGCAACAAGTTTATCTTCTTCATTAAATAATAGAATGGATACCATTACGGGTTCCATCACAACTTTATCATCCTCATTAAATTCGAGAATTAATACCCTTAATACATTTACATCAAGTGTTGTGTTAACATCACAAACATCTTCGATGAATGTGTTAAGTGCATCATATGCGTTAACAGCGGCATTTGCATTAAACGCAGGTGCTGGTGGAGGTGGAGGATCGGCTATAGGTTCATATAGTTCTTTAGAAGTTACAAGTGCGGCTTCAACATGGAGTTTTGCACATAACTCTGGACAACAATACCCAATATTTCAAGTTTTTGATAGTAATGGTTTTGTTGTTATTCCAAGTCAAATTAGAGCGATTGATGAAGATCTCGCTGAAATTATTTTTCCAAGTCCACAAACAGGTATAGTAATTGCATCACTAGGAGGTGGTAATGGAACAACACAGGAATTTACAAGTTCATCTTTATGGACAGTTGACCACTATTTGGGAACAGATTATCCCGATGTAACGGTTTGGGATTCAAATAGAAATATTGTTTTTCCAAATAGAATTGAGTCGGTTAATACCAACCAAGTAAAAATTTATTTTAGTCAAGCAATATCGGGTAATGTTAGTGTATCAAGAGGTGGTCATGTTGTAACTGGAAGTATAACTTGGGCTAATGTATTAAATAAACCATCAGGTTTAGTTTCAGGTTCATCACAATTAACAGGGTCTTATGACACTCGTTATGTGTTAAGTGGATCAATTACACAAACAACTTGGGATAATATTGCAAACAAACCAAGTGGATTAATATCAGGTTCAGTACAAGTAGACTTAACGAGTACAACTGGATATTCAACATTTAGTTCTAGTATATCTACAAGCATAGGTGCATTATCTTCATCGGTTGCAACAACAACTAGTGGATTAAGTTCAAGCATTGGTTCGTTGAGTTCTAGTATTGCAACAACAACTAGTGGATTAAGTTCTTCGATTGGAAGTTTATCTTCATCAGTAGCAACAACAACCAGCGGATTAACAAGTACAATAACAAGTTTAAGTTCATCATTAACATCTTCAATAGGTTCTTTATCTTCATCAGTAGCAACAACAACTAGTGGACTAAGTTCTTCTATAGGAAGTTTAAGTTCAAGCGTTGCCTCAATTGATAATACACAAAATGGTAGATTAGATTCACTTGAAACTACTAGTGGTAGCATTAGAAGTGATTTTAATACATTCACATCCTCTTATAATACAGGTTCATTTACAGGTTCATTCAAAGGTGATGGTACAAATCTTTATAACATTCCAGCAAGTGGTGTAACCGGACTTAATTTAAATAAAATAATTTCGGGTTCGGTTAGTGCATCAATATCACCAGATAGAGGTTTAGAAATAAACACAAATGTTTATATTGATGGTTCTTTAACCGCCAAAGAATTATTTATTAATTATGTAACATCTTCTGTTCTTCTTCAAAGTGGTAGTACAAAATTTGGTGATACATCAGACGATAATCATTTATTTACGGGGTCAATATTAGTTGATGGAAAAGTTAATGCAAGTTCATTAACAGGATCTATTAATTTTAATAATTTAACTAACGTACCTACATTAGTTTCAGGTAGTTCACAAATTGATATAACAGGAACAACAGGTTATTCAACCTTTAGTTCTAGTATATCTACAAGTATTGGTTCTTTAAGTTCCTCAGTTGCAACTACCACGTCAGGATTAAGTTCTTCTATAGGAAGTTTAAGTTCTTCAGTATCTACAAGTATTGGTTCATTAAGTTCTAGTGTTGCAACAACAACACTTGATTTAAAAAATCGTGTTGATTCAATTGAAGGTATAACCGGTTCTATTTCATCATTAAATTCATTTACATCTTCAATTAATACAACAATTAAGAGTAAGTTAGATAGTGATGGTGTTATATCTGGTTCGATACAAGTTATTTATAGTGGTTTAACAGGAATACCTTCAGGTATTGTATCTGGAAGTTCACAAATTATTTATTCAGGATTAACAGGAATACCATCAGGTATTGTTTCAGGTAGCTCACAATTAACAGGTTCATATGACACACGTTATGTTCTTAGCGGAAGTATAACACAGACAACTTGGGATAATATTGCAAATAAACCAAATGATATTGTTTCAAGTAGTAATCAAATAAGTGCATTTGGATTTTTACAAACAAGTTCATTTAACACATACACATCAAGTAATGATGGTAGAGTTTCTTCATTAGAATCTTTTACCGCATCATTAAATACGAATTATGTTAGTGAAACAGAATTTGGTACGTATACAGGTTCGATTAACACATTTACAAGTAGTGTAAACACATACACATCAAGTAATGATGGTAGAGTTTCTTCATTAGAAAGTAAAACAGGTAGTTATGCAACAACAGGAAGTAATTCATTTATTGGTACTGAAAGAGTAACAGGTAGTTTAATTGTATCAAGTTCTTTAAATGTAATTGGAACTCAAAATGTAACAGGTAGTTTAATTGTATCAAGTTCTTTAAATGTAATTGGAACTCAAAATGTAACAGGTAGTTTAATTGTATCCAATTCTTTAAAAGTAATTGGTAATCAAAATATAAATGGTAATTTATCTGTAACAGGTAGTGTTGTAATATCGGGTTCATTAGATTTATCAAACGCAAATGTTGATAATTCAAGATATCTACACATACAATCTACTAGCGGAACCACTTGGAATATTGTTCACAATTTAAATTATTTATATCCAAGTATCACAGTATATGACGCATCAAATAAGGTGATGTTACCTGATGAAATTACATCAATTGATGCGAATACAACACAAGTAACATTTGCGGTTGCAGAAAGTGGACACGCTTTGGCTTCAGTCGGTGGTATATCAACAAGCACGGCTGATAGATATCTACATACACAAACATCTGCAACAGGTTCGTGGGTTATTGACCATAACATTGGTTACAAATATGTAACAATAAATGTTTATGATGGTGCTGACGAACAATTAATACCACAAAAAATAACTGCGGTTTCTGTTAACAGAACACAAATTGATTTTGCAACACCAACAACAGGTAATGCAATTATAACTGTAGGTGGACCTCGTACAACATCATTATTTGTTCAAACAGGTTCATTCTATAATACAACAACTAACATTGGAATCTCAGGTTCGTTGGTTGTAACAGGTGATGTGGATGGTAATAGTTTCAACACAACATCTGATAAGAAATTAAAAACAAATCTTGTTAGAATTGAAAACGCATTAGATAAGATTGAAAAATTAAATGGTTATACATTTGATTGGTTAGAAGAATATAGTGAAGATAGAACAAGACAAATCGGAATGGTTGCCGATGAGGTATATGAAGTACAACCAGAATTGATATCACATAGAAATATTGTTTTATCAAACAAAGAAGAAAAAATAAAATTATTAGACTACTCTAAAGTGACGGCAATATTAATTGAAGCAATTAAAGAGTTGAACGATAAGGTTACAAAATTAGAAAATAAAAAGAAGAAAAAATGAGAATAGACGGACCTCAAATTACAGGTAGTTTTAATTTAAATGGTGATGTAATTGGTGATTTAGATGCGTTGGTAACAACATCATCATTAAACACCTATACTTCATCGATAGGAACGACGATGGGTCACGTAAACACCGCAACCCATTCATTAAACACGTTCACAAGTAGTGCAACTACAAAACTAAACTCAATTGAAGGGGTAACTGGTTCATATGCAACAACTGGTAGTAACTTATTTGTTGGAACTCAGACATCATCTGGTTCTATTGTACCATCAGTTAATAACACATATGACTTAGGAAGTCCAACACACCAATTTCGTCACGTCTATATTTCTTCAGGTTCATTATATGTTAATGGAACAAAGGTATTAGGTAGTACCGCACAAGAATTACAAATTACAACCGACGCTGGACAATCGTTTAAAATATTAGAATCAAGTTCAGATACAATCACACTACAATCTGCTGATGGAAATATTACATTAACATCAACAGGTCAAGGTGATATTGTTATGGACCCAAATACGGGTGTTATTGGTTTAAAAGGTACGGTTACAATTTATACAGGAAATAAAATAACATCAAGTGATGGAAATGCAATTCAATTCGGTAATGGTATTGCCGTTACTGGTAGTATTGTTGCAACTGGAACCGCTTTAGTTTCTGGTTCATCACAAATTACATATAGTGGATTAAGTGGTTTACCTAGTAATATTATAAGTGGTAGTGGTCAATTAACAACATTGGGAATTGCAACAACTGGTAGCAATACCTTTAATGGTAATTTAACTGTTACAGGATTTATTGATGCACAAGAATTAAGAACAACATATATCAGTTCTTCCATATTATATCGTTCAGGATCAACAAAGTTTGGTGACGAATTAACGGACACACATTCATTTACTGGTTCCATTTTAATTAGCGGAAGTATTAGTGTTCCTGGTTCTAATTTGGTATCAGGGAGCTCACAAGTATTAAACGGTAGTGGTGTGTTTAGCGGTAGTGCTCAATTACCATCTGGTATTGTATCTAGTTCAGCACAAACAATTGCAAATTTACCGTCAGGTGTTGTATCTGGTAGTGCACAGACGATTGCTAATTTACCATCGGGTACGGTTTCGGGTAGTGCACAAACGATTGCAAATTTACCAAGCGGAACAGTATCGGGTAGTGTACAAGTTGATGTTATGTCAACAACAAACATTGCTCGGTTGGCAACAACTGGTTCAAATACATTTACAAGTAATCAAATTGTTAGTGGTGCATTTACAACAACTGGAGATATTAACGTTAATTCAAGTGGTATTATAATTAATAGAAACACATCTGGAGAACCATATTTGTTTTTTAGAAAAGATGGTGTTAATAGAGGTTCTATATATGGTATAACAGGTGGTGGTTTAAGAATGTTTGACCAAAGCGATAATCAAGTTCTAACTATGACCGGTAGTATGATAGGAATAAATAAATCATCACCTAGCGGCACACTTGATGTTCAATCATCGGGAGCAAATGGTATTGTTTTATCTTCTGATTCTAATGATACTAATAATAGTGGTAGAATATTCTTAATGAGAACCGGTGGTGAGGGGTTTGCAATTATGAATAATTCTGGTAACTTAAGTTTTAGAAGTAACGCAATACCAGGAAACACATCAGGTAATGAAAGAATGAAGTTAGATTCTTCGCATAATTTAATATTAAATAATGGTTTAACTGTTGCGGGTGCAACTAACCATACTGGTGCGGTAAGGATGAATAATAGTTCTGCGGGTAATTCACCTAAAATTACTTTTGGTACTGAAGATGAAAGTATTGCAGGAAATAAATCAATTTATCTTGATACCTATTGGATGATTCTTCAACCTCACGTAAATGAGGGTTTAAGAGTTAGATTTGTTAATGGGTCAGGAACACAAACTGAGACCGTTAGACTTCAATCAACCCAAGCAAGTTTTTACACATCCATAAGTTCTTCAAGTAGTATATCCGCTTCAGGTAATATGGGAGCAAGAAACTTTAATAACTTAGTTAGAAGTTGGTCCTCAAATGGTTCATATGTTTGGCACGAACAATTAAATGCAATCGCAAGTGTTTTTGATGATGGTGGATTGTATAGAGCATTTATTAGAGAATCAAATGCTGCACATTATTATGGATATATGTTTGACATTAATGTTAGTAGTAAAGGATATGGAGGAACATCACTTCAATATGTTGTTCGAAATATGACATCGTCTAATGGAGCGTGGCCAGCAGGTTGTGGAGCAACTTCATTTGCATCAATAGATAATAGTGGATTTACAAAACAAAGTAGTGGTTGTTTTGATACTTTACATTTATATATAACAAAAATAGGAGGTTAAAATTTAAAAATATGGCAATTAATATTACTATAGTATCAATTAAAAAAACAGATAATTTAGAGTTACCAAATGTGGTTACAGAAATTACCTATAAAATAACTAAAGAAGAAAATGGTAAAACCGCTTCATTAGAAGGTTTTGCTAATTTAGATTTTAGTGAGTTAACACAAGAAAATTATATCCCAATTTCAGGATTAACTGAAAATATGATTAAAGATTGGGTATTGAATTCAATTGGAGATAGAATCACATCAATTGAAAGTTATTTGGATAATGAAATTGAAACTCAAGAAGAGAAATTAAAAATTGTTTCTACTGAAATAAAATTACCTTGGGAAACTAATTAAAACTATTTATAACTAATGGCAAACGGAGCATTTAAATTTAAAGACAATTCGGGTAATGTGGTATCATTTATCTCAGGAAGTGGTTCAAATATATCATTTTCAGGAGGTACGCTTGACCTATCAGGAATGACAGGTCTAACCTTAGGTAATCTTACCTTAAGTGGTACAACACAGAACGCAATATCGGCTTCACACGCTGCGAGTTATCTATTAACATCTTCGTTTAACACATATAGTGGAACAACCGATACAGTTATCGGAACACTACAAACAAGTACAAGTAGTTTAAATAGTTTTACATCAAGTGCAACAAGTAGATTATCATCTATAGAAACATCCACAGGTAGTTTAAACACATTCACCTCAAGTGCAACAACAAGATTAAACTCTATTGAGGGTGTATCAGGTAGTTATGCAACAACAGGTTCCAACTTATTTAAAGGTAATCAAACAATTTCAGGTTCAATTATACCTGCAGTTGACAATGCCTACGATTTAGGTAGTGTTACACATCAATTTAGAGATTTATACCTTTCATCGGCATCATTATACATTGATGGAACAAAAGTTTTAGGTAGTACCGCACAAGAATTACAAATTACAACTGACACAGGTCAGTCATTTAAGATATTAGAAGCTGGTAGTGATAACATTACACTTCAATCTGCCGATGGTAACATTGAATTAAAATCAAGTGGCGGTGGTGATGTTATATTAGACCCAACAACGGGAGTAATTGCACTTAAAGGAACAACCACATTATATGCGGGAAATAAAATTTTATCAAGTGATGGAAACGCAATTCAAATTGGTAATAGTGCAACTATAACTGGTAGTTTAATTGTTACGGGATTTATTGAAACTCAAGAATTAAGAACAACTTATATTTCATCATCTATATTATATAGAAGTGGAAGCACAAAATTCGGAGATGAGTTAAGTGATACTCACACATTTACTGGTAGTTTATTGGTTAGTGGAACGATTAGTGTTCCAGGTTCTGGATTAATTTCAGGATCATCGCAAATATTAAATGGTAGTGGGGTGTTTAGTGGTAGTGCACAATTGCCATCTGGTATTGTTTCTAGTTCCGCACAAACAATTGCAAATTTACCGAGTGGAGTTGTATCAGGTTCTGCACAAACAATTGCTAACTTACCAAGTGGAACCGTAAGTGGTAGTGTTCAAGTTGATGTAATGTCAACAACAAATATTGCTCGGTTGGCAACAACAGGGTCAAACACATTCACAAGTAATCAAATTGTTAGTGGTAGTGTTTATATATCATCAGGTAGTTATTTTAATGTTGGTAGAGGTGCGGATAATAGTTATCCATTTAATGTAACGTCCCAATTTGCAAAAACAGATACTTCAGGTAGAGGTTTAATGTTTTTAGGTTCTAACGAATCAATTGCAACTAATCCTTTTGGGTTGGTTGTAACAGTAACAGGTGCAGCATCGTTAGCGGGTAGAACGGTAACAATGGGAACCACTGATTTTGGTTTAGCTAATGGTGGAACATTAAATTTGAATAATACATTATATGTTACGGGATCTAATATTGGTATTGGAACATCAACCCCAAATGCCTCATTAACAGTATCAGGTGGTGCAATATCTTTTCCATCAAATATGTCATCAGGATTTGTTGGATATTCTTTATTTCAAAATGGAAGTAAATTAACTATTGCAGGTGGTAGTGGTGGTATTCAACTCAACAATACAGCAAATTCAGCGGGACTTGTGAGTTTATTTGATAATGGAAATTTTCTAATAGGAACAACAGGAACAGATGGAGGATACAAGCTAGATGTTAATGGTACAGGAAGGTTTAGTGGTGATTTATATATTGATAATTCAAGTGCATTAGGATATTCAAGATTATGGTTAAGAAATAGTGGTGCATCTAATACTAACTATTTAATTGGTGTTGGTGGAAGTACTTCTGCAAGAGCAAATTTATTTTATATAAATAATACTACTTCTGACACTACTTTATTTAGTATGACATCCACAGGAGCAGCCACATTCTCTGCTAAAGTAAGTGCAAAAGGTGGAAGTGCTTCAGGTGGTTATTATATGGATTATCAAACGGATGGTTCAAGTAGAAGTTTTAGAGTTTCAAGTGAACATTTAGTATATGCTGATTTTGTTATTCAAAGATCAACTACAAGAACAGGAACTACCTACGAAGATTTACTTTATTTTGATGCAAATAGAGCGGCCACATTTTCTAGTAGCATAACGGCAGGAGGTGCAGTTATAGCAAATGTGGCTTCAGGATTTAGAAGCAATACTTACCAAGGTGGATTAAATCCTATTTGGTGTTTTAATACTGCTCCTGCTTATGGTATGGGGTACTACCAAGTTAATACCGATATTTTAGGAATTGGTATGGATGCTATTGGATTTTTCTTTAGTAATACTTCTGCCCCTCAGTTTTTTGTTAAAGCAAATGGAGGTGCATATTTTGAAAATAGTGTAGGTATAGGTGCAAAGTTTCCAAGAACAAGATTACAAGTTACACCAGCATCAAATGCTGAAACTCCTGTTTTAGGTACAGCAACTGGCGCTGTAACATTTACATCTGCAAATACAAACTATGGAATACAGTTTAATAGTACATCAGATGGTTCATATTTTATTCAATCTCAAAGATTTGACGCATCAGCTACAGCGTATGCTCTTGGTTTAAATCCAGTAGGTGGATATGTTTATTTGGGTAAAGGTTGGGGAGCAGCAAACCATAGAATAAACTTAGAAGTAGCACAAGGTAATAACATTCTTGTAGTAAGTGCATATGCTGGGGCTTCTAATGATAGTGTTCTTATAAGGGCGGCATCTGGAGCTAATCCTAACGATGCGGGTACCACAATGGGGGTTACAACTAACAGTGCAACGGGAAGATCAATATCAGCAGGTGGGACTATTAATGCATCCGGTAATGACTATGCTGAGTATATGTTAAAAGCTGTTACTGATAATATTTCTAAAGGTGATATTGTTGGTATAGATAATGAAGGATTACTTACAAATATATTTTCTGATTCTGTGTCGTTCGTGGTTAAATCTACAAATCCTTCTTATGTTGGAGGCGATGCTTGGGGAACTGTAGTTGGTAAAAGACCAGAAAGAACAACAGACCAAACAGAAGAAGAGTTTGCACCAATATTAGCAGAATTTGAAGCTAAATTAGAAGTTGAAAGACAAAAGGTAGATAGAATAGCATTTAGTGGTCAGGTTCCAGTAAATGTTACGGGATCAACCGTTGGTGATTATATTATTCCAATATCAACTGAAGACGGAAAAATAACAGGACAAACAATAACAAACCCAACATTTGAACAATATCAAATTTCCGTAGGTAAAGTATGGAAAATAATGGAAGATGGTAGAGCATTTATTGCAGTTAAAATCGGTTAAAACTATTTATTAATATGGCATATAGAATACAAAAACAATTCGTACCGGTAGACACCAACAATGGTGATCCAGATTGGGCAAAAAGACAAATATGGGTATCAAAATTAAACGCAGAAGATTCTGTGGATGAGTTTGATACATTAGAAGAAGCTGAAACCAAAAAGGGTGAATTGGAAACCGCAGATCCGTCTGAAAGAGTTTACAGAATTGTTGAGATCTAATCGGTCAATCGGACTATTTATTTACATATGAAAGTCCATAATCTCACAGTAACGGGTTCCCTAACAAGTGGTGGGGAAGTCATCACATCAATATCTTCATCCACCGTAACTAAACTTGGAAGTTTATCTTCTTCCTTGTCGACAAGTATCGGTCAATTATCATCATCGATGGCATCGTCAATGACAAGTCTATCTTCGTCATTAACGTCAAGTATGGGTAGTTTATCGTCCTCGATGGCGTCTTCTATGACAAGTTTATCTTCGTCATTGACAGGTAGTATGGGTAGTTTATCATCTTCGATGGCAACTTCGATGAATGACCTTTCATCTTCAATGGGAAGTATAATGGCCACCACTGGTAGCAATCTATTTAAAGGTAATCAAACAATATCAGGTTCAATCATACCAGCCGTTAATGGTTTATATGACTTAGGTTCAATAACAAATGAATTTAGAGATTTATATCTTTCTTCCGCATCATTATATATCGACGGAACAAAGGTACTTGGAAGCACAACACAGGAACTTACAATCACAACTGATACAGGACAATCATTTAAGATATTAGAAGCCGGTTCAGACACAATTACATTACAAGCAGCAGACGGAAATATTACACTTGCAACATCAGGTGGTGGAGATGTTATATTAGATCCAACAAGTGGACTTATTGCACTTAAGGGAACAACAACATTATATGCTGGTAATAAAATACTATCATCTGATGGGAATGCAATTCAAATCGGTAATAGTGTAACAATGACAGGTTCATTAATAGTAACCGGATTTATTGAAACACAAGAATTAAGAACAACATATATTAGTAGTTCAATTTTATATAGAAGTGGTAGTACTAAGTTTGGTGACGAATTAGGTGACACACATTCATTTACAGGAAGTTTAACCGTTAGTGGGAGTATTAGTATACCTAGTTCAGGATTGGTCTCAGGATCGTCCCAAATTACGTATGGTGGATTAAGTGGTGTACCAAGTGGTATTATAAGTGGTAGTTCACAATTACCATCTGGATTGGTATCGGGTAGTGTACAAGTATTAAACGGAAGTGGAGTGTTTAGTGGTAGTGCACAATTGCCATCTGGTATTGTTAGCGGTAGTGCACAAACTATTGCTAATTTACCAAGTGGAGTGGTGTCGGGTTCAGCACAAACTATTGCAAATCTACCAAGCGGAACCGTATCTGGTTCTAGTCAAGTATTAAATGGTACAACAATCCATTCTGGTTCATTCTTTAATGGTATCAGTTGTATCTGGTAGTGTGCAGGTGGATGTTATGTCAACAACAAATATTGCTCGGCTCGCAACAACTGGTTCGAACGTATTTACTGGTGCTCAAACAATCAACGCAAGTAATGTGGGTAGAATAAATTTAGGAAATACAACAGAAACAAAAACAGCGGGTGCAATCATCGCACAAACATCCCCATCATATGGTGCAACCGGTAAACTTGGGTTTAGTGTTACAACCTGGGGTGTAAATACTGATTATGATTTAACCGAAGTAATGGCGATAGATATGAGAAGCGCCGATACAAAGGGTGCTATAATTTATATGAATCCATTTGGTGGTGGTCGACTTGGTGTGGGAACACAAAACCCAACAGAAATGTTGCACGTATATGGTTCTGGTTCAGCAACATCAATCAAGGTAGAAACAGCAACAAATCACGCAACATTTTTTGAGGCTAGTACATTTACCGGAACAACTAAAACAAGACTTCAATCTAATTCAAGTGCTGGATTTGTTGGTACAATAACAAGTCACCCATTTGATATTTTTTCTGGAAATGCATTTGCCGCGAGATATAACACGAATGGTAATTTAAATGTTGGATATCAAGGAGATCAAGGAGCTAAATTATATGTCCAAGCAAACCTTGCCTCATATGCTGCATATATTGAACAGCTTGGTGGGGCCACAAGTTCTTATGGTGGTTTAAGAATTACAACAAATAGTACTGGTGTTAACTCTTTATATATTGATAACGCAGGTACTGAACGTTTTTCAGTAAAGGGCAGTGGTGTTGTACATATACAAAACGCTCTTGGTGTTGGTTACAGTGATCCACAATACACTTTACAGGTTCTTAATACAATAGGTTTAAGAGCTAATAGTCAAAACATTAAAGCAATAACAGGTACCGGTTGGGGTTATAGTCCGTCTACATATAAAGTTGTTATGCTTGGTGACACCGCTAATAATGTTACGGTATCAATTGGTTATGATCCATCTGGTAATGCAAATAGTGCATTTAATGGTGCCGGTGGTGAGGTTTTATTTAGAAATGGTGCGTCATTTGCAACACCAAACGCAGCAAATACTTCATTTAATTTAAACACATTAGTATTAAAGGATGGAAAAGTTGGTTTTGGTAACGCCGATCCAACATACGGTGTGGATGTTAGTGGTAATATTAGAATTAATGCTGGTGCAACATCATATCTTTATTTTAGTTCAACAATAACAAATAGATATCTAGCATATAATGGTGCGGATTCTTATTGGAGAAGTGATGGTGTTCATTATTTTGAAAAAACATCTGGATATAAAGGTTCTTGGGATGCTAATGGTAATTTAACAGTAACGGGAACAATAACAGAATCATCAGCTAAAAGATATAAAGAAAATATTAAATTATTAGAAAACTCTTTAGATAAAATCATAAAACTAAGGGGTGTGTCTTATAATAAAATAGAAAGTGGTGATAAAGAAATTGGTTTAATTGCGGAAGAGGTTAATGAGATATTACCTGAGTTAATTACCAAAAACACAAATGGAGAAATTGAATCTGTAGCATATGGTAGAGTGGTTAGTGTTTTAATTGAGGCAATAAAAGAATTAAAAATTGAAATTGAAGAATTAAAATCTAATTTATAATGGCGTCATTACAAGGAACAACGGTAACAACATTTAATGCAACAACATCAGCCACAGCATCCTCTATTTGGAACACATCCTCAGGATCTGTTCAACAATGGGCCGGATATGTTGGTGTACCAACACCTTATTATGAACCATCAAATAATTTTGCTAATTTAATTGGAAATAATAATGGATATGCTTGGATTATGGGTCACGTTTCAATCCCAGCAAATCAATCATATAATAGTTGTCACGATTTTTGGTTTGCATTATCAAGATATGGTATAAAAACCTCTTTTGTTACAACAAACGATGGTTTATTAGGTTTATCACATTATCAAGATCCTGGAAATGCAAACATAAATTATTTAAGAATTACAAATAACTATAATGCAAGTTGGGCTTATGGTAATTATCACGTGTGTGCAACAATCTTTACCGGTAGTGCCAATAACTCGGTCATATCATCAGTTTTAACAAGAATTAATTAATATGGCAACGCTAATAGCATCATCAATCAATGGGACATTAACAGCAACTACTAGTATAGTTTCCCCTAAATTATTACAAACATATTCAACACAACAATTTAAAGAGTATATTGGTAGTGCTTCAATACCTAGTTCTGCAAATAGCGCAACAAATTACATAGATTTGTTTGGAAATACGGGAGCACACGAAAGAATGCTTGGGTATGTTTCCTGGACCGTTTATCAATCACAAATACATACAGGATCATTTATGTTTCAATTATCTGAATATGGTTTAAGTACATACAACTTACAGAATAGTGGATATTGGTCACTCGCTAGACATAATCCAACTTATGGTACTAACTATATTAGATTTACAAATACTGTTGGTACTGAATGGGGTAACGGAACATATTATTTTGTTGCTAGAATAACCGGTTTAGGTGGTCACTCATTTGTATCATCATATTTAACAGAAAGAATAAGATAGTATGGCAAATTTAATAAGCACAACAGCACCAACAATATCAGCGTCTTTAATAACATCACCATTAACATATATGGAGACGGGTAACGGAATGATTGAATATACTGGTTCTGTTTTCTTAAATAACAATGGATCGGTGGATATTTTAACCAATAATAGTGGTTATTCTAGAGTTGTTGGTTTAGGTTATTTTATGGCGGTTAGATCCAGCTCTTCTTGGTCTTTTGGACACTTTAGTTTTCAATGTTCAAGATACGAAACCTCATACACAAATTTATTACAATCAGATTGGGGAGGGTATTCAATAGCTAATTACCAAAATCCGGGTAATGTTGACATAAACTCCGTTAGATTCACAAATACTTCTGGTGATAGTGGGACGTTTTATTTTAATTTTTTATTACAAAACCACGTAAGCGAATCATCGGCAAATTTAACAAGAATTAAATAATTATAATTATGACACATCCATTAGACGACGGAACCGAATTAATAAATCCACAAGATGGAACACCATATACCGAAATTCAAAGGTTTGGTTTTTACACTGGATTACAAGAAGTTTTTGATACGGAATATCAAAGACAAAGAAAGAATGAATATCCACCAATTGAGGAGTATATTGACGGTGTAGTTAAAGGTGATCAATATCAAATTGACGACTATATTCAAAAATGCTTGGCGGTTAAATTAAAATACCCAAAACCAACTAATTAATATTTCCGCCCCATAACCGATATCCCAAGTATTTATAGTTAAACTATAAATTAATGGAATTATACGGTTCGTTATTAAACATTTCGGGGTCAGTAACAGCCTCAGCATTTACCGGTTCCTTCAATGGAGATGGTGGAGGTTTATATAACCTTCCAGCGTCAGGTGTTACAGGTTTAAACCTATCACAAATAGCAAGTGGAAACGCCACAGCATCAATTTCATCATCGGGGTTTACGGTTAATAAAAGTACCCAAATTCAAGGTGATTTATCCGTTACAGGGTCAATTATTGCAACCAACTATATTGTAAGTTCATCTGTAACTTATATGACCACAAGTTTTGCTAGTGGTTCATCTATGTTTGGTAACGATGGTAATGATGTACATCAATTTACAGGTTCCGTTCAAATTACGGGTTCAATATCATTAAATGGACAAGCAATTGGTACGGGTAAGTTAGACGAAACAACATTTCAATCATATACATCATCAATATCAAGTTCAATTGGTTCATTAAGTTCATCAATTGCATTAACAGATGTTTCACAAAGTAATAGATTAACAACGATTGAAGGTAATTATGCAACGACTGGTAGTAATTTATTTAAAGGTAGTCAAACCATATCAGGTTCAATTATACCATCTGTAGATAACACATATGATTTGGGTAGTTCAACATATCAATGGAGAGACGTTTATATCTCTTCAGGGTCATTATACATCGATGGTACTAAAGTATTGGGAAGTACCTCACAGGAACTTACAATTACAACAGATACAGGTCAATCAATTAAAATATTAGAGGCAGGTTCGGATTCAATTATATTACAATCTGCCGATGGTGATATCGAATTAAAATCATCAGGTGGTGGAGATATATTATTTGACCCAACAAACGGTCTTATATCAATTAAGGGAACAACACAAATACAAGATGGTTTTAAAATAACTTCATCAGGTGGAACCAACATAGTTTTTGGTGACACTATAATTGTTAGTGGTTCAATAGATTTAACAGGTAATGTTGATGGTATTGATTTACAATCATTCAGTTCTTCGGTATCTGCAAGTATTAGTTCATTGTTAGGTGGAAATACATCATTAAGTACTAGTATTGCAACCACAACTAGTGGATTAAGTTCTAGTATTGGTTCATTAAGTTCATCGGTTGCAACAACAACAAGTGGATTGAGTTCTAGTATGGGAAGTTTATCTTCATCTGTTGCAACAACAACATCAGATTTAAGTTCTAGTATTGGAAGTTTGTCATCTTCTGTGGCAACTACAACATCAGGATTGAGTTCTAGTATAGCAACAACAACTCTTAACTTAAAAAATCGGGTTGATTCTATTGAAACAACAACAGGTAGTTTAAACACATTCACATCAAGTGCAAGTGGAAGATTAACATCTATCGAAGGAATTACGGGATCAATAAGTTTACTTAACACATATACAGGTAGTAACAATACTGTTATTGGTACTTTACAAACAAGTACAAGTTCATTAAATTCTTATACAAGTTCTAACACAACAAACATAGACGCGATTCACATTTCAACGGGTTCGTTTAAATCGTTTACTTCATCATTCGATACTGCATTTGGAATGAGTGGTGCGGACGTTACCGTTAAAGGTAATTTAACTGTTTCAGGAACACAGACAACGGTCAATTCAACAACAGTTGCCATTGGTGATAATATCATTCAATTAAACGGAACGGGAGCGACAAACGCAGGTTTAGTGGTTAGAGACGCGACCGCACCAAATACCTTATCGGGATCATTATTATGGGATAGTACCAGCGATAAATGGATAGCAGGAACTTTAGGTTCCGAAGATGATATTGTATTAAAAACAGCAACTCAAACATTAACAAATAAAACAATTAATGCGTCACAATTAGTCGATGCATCTGTAACAAACACTAAATTAGCTAATTCATCTATAACAATAGCTGGAACATCAACATCATTAGGTGGTACAATATCTGCAGCGACAATATTATCAGGTACGGGAACTGTATCGGGGTCTGCACAAATTGATTTAACCGCAACAGCAAATTACGCTTCAGGTATATTAACAAGATTAAATGCGGTTGGTGTATTTTCTGGTTCTGCTCAGGTTACTGGAATTGGTAATGCACAATTAACAAATTCATCTGTAACCGTTACTGCAGGTACAGGTATGAGTGGCGGTGGTGCAGTATCGTTAGGAGGTACTGTAACATTAACAAATGCGGGTGTAACTTCATTAACAACTAACACTGGTTTAAGTTCAAACGTAAGTGCAACAGGTGCGGTTACAATTACAAATACAATAACTAATAATAACCAATTAACCAATGGTGCGGGATATATAACCTCCGCAGGTACAGCAACTAATGTTAGTGGAATAGTTGCAGTTGTAAATGGTGGTACAGGTGCGTCAACCACATCTACAGCAAGAACAAACTTAGGATTGGCAATTGGTTCAGATGTTTTAGCATATAGAACATTTGGAACCGCAGCAAATAATAACACAGGCGATTTTGCTTTAGTTAATGCCACACATTATGTTGGTACAACAGCAATCGCAGCTAACAGAGCATCCGCATCACAAACATTAACGGGAGTGTCAATTGATGGTAATGCTGCAACCGCAACAATTTTTAATAATGGTAGTCTATATATTTCAACAGTAAATGGAAATACCTTAAATTCGGGATTTAGTAATGCAGGAGATGGTAGTGATATTTGGATTAACTATAGAGGATATAATGACGCTCAGTTATACTTTAGAGATTTTAGGGTGGGTAATGGAAAAGGTACGCAAATTGCTTTATTTACCGGTTCTAATGGTAGTTTAGCGGTAACAGGTACCATAGGAGCATCAAACTATAGTGGAACACATAGTGGAGCATCTTCAGGAACAAATACTGGTGACCAAACAAATATTTCGGGTAATGCTGCAACCGCAACAACTGCCGGTAGTACTGGTACATTATCAAGTAATGCTGTTACAAATGGATATTTGGTTATCGGTGGTAACTATTCAAACAACGCATATAATGGTGTTGCTGGTGGAACAAGATTAATGTTTGGTGGCGGTAACTCTGATGCTGTTGATAATTACTACATTGGTACAAATATGGAAGATTATGGTGGTAACTACAATAAATTAGATTTAAGATGGCATACAGGTATTCGTATGGGTGCACAGGCGGGTTATGGCGGTATTAGATTTTACAATAATGAAGACTTAAGTTCCGTTCTATTTTCAATCGGTGCCAGTGATGGTAACGTTAGAAGCCACACGAATTTATTACCATCTGCAAACAATTCATACAATTTAGGTAGTGCATCACTTAGATGGGCTAACTTATACACCAACGACTTACATTTAAGTAATGAAGGTAAAGAAGGTGGAAATGAAATAGATGGAACAACAGGTGACTGGACTATACAAGAAGGTCAAGAAAATCTGTATATTATAAATCATAAGAACGGTAAGAAGTTCAAAATAGATTTAACTGAAATAGTATAGTATGCCATTAAATGTAGAAGGTACAATATTTGGAGATAAAACAATCACACCAGCATCTGGTACATTGTCATTACCAAGCACATCATTGGCAATTAGTGGTTGGCATAGAAGAGGTATTAATAATCCAATATTTAGAGCAAATGGATCATTACAAGCGTGGCGGTACCCAACTGATTCTGGTTGGAATGGAGCAGCAACTTGGAATATATTAGATTCAAGAATTGCATGGGTAACAACGGATAGAACAGGTAATTTTAGCACATCAACAGGTAGGTTCACCGCACCTTCTGCTGGTTATTATCATTTCATGATGAATCTTTATATGTTAAACGATATTTCCGCACCATACAACACCGGTGCCGGTTATATTCACCCACAATTTGCAAAAAATGGTGGATTAGGTTGGAATAATGGTCAAACACCATATACAATTTACACATATGGTGCCGCAGGAAATTATCCCGATGGTATTGATATATCTGCGGTTATGTCTTTAGCTGCGGGTGACTATGTTGATATTAGAGTTTACATTAATGCGAGCACAACTAGACTTTATGGTGCACACACAGGATTTTGGGGGTGGAAAATTGGTTAAAAATTAATTATATTTATAAAAAACAAAAAATATGGCACAGTACACAGTAACATTAACAGACGCACAAGAGAAAGCATTAAGATGGGTTGCAGTAGATCCACAAGATTGGTTTGAAAATTTTGTATTTGCGAGATGTGAATCCGCAATTGATGAAATTGTAAGTAATGAGATAACAAGAAAATTAGCTGCGGGTGAAACAATATCAGGGTCAAAAGAAGAAATTGTTATGGCGTCAAACATTGTTTCGGCTGAAGAAAGAAGTCTAATACAACCAGATGTCTATAACGATATGATAAACCCAACACCAGATCCCTTTTTATAATGCCAATTTATTTAGGAGGAGCAACATATAGTAACAATACAATCGCTGGTGCCAGTGGTGCGCTAGCGTTGACCGGTAATTTGGTTCAACCATCACCTTCGGCCTATTCAACAACTATTGGTGTTCAACCAGCATTTAATGCAAATGGTAGTGGAGCTTGGATTTATCCATCTGCATTTGGTGGTGGAAATGCTTGGAGAGAATTGGGTAGTCCAATTGGCTGGGGTGTAACGCAACAAGGTGCAGGATCTTATGGTTTTAGTACGTCTACTGGTAGATATACGGCACCCGTTGCGGGAAAGTATTATTTTCATTCCTCAACATATTATAATATTGATAGTAATAGTACATCAGGGTATATTCATTATCAATTAGCAATAAATGGTAATGTAACTTGGAACAATAGTAGAACCCCATATAATATTTATGGTCATGGAGAATTAGCGAATCACTCAGATGGTATAAACGTATCGGCAATAATGAGTTTAGGTGTTGGCGATTACGCTAGTGTGATTCCATATTGGGGTGGTACGATTGGTAGACTTTATGGTAGTTATACATTATTCTGTGGATATTTAATAGGTTAAGTTATGGCAATATACGTAGGAGATACAACATATTCTGAATCAACAATAAATCAAAACTCTGGTGCGTTTGATACGGGAGTATCCTTGAATGGTAATTTAAGTGTTGGTACAAATTTACGGGCATCAGGACAACCATCTTTTAATGCCTCTGGAACTGTGGCTACTTGGATGTACTCCGCAAATTTTGGAGGAACTGGATGGAGAGAAGTTGGTAGTCAAATGGGTTATACTTCAACGCAAGTTGGTTCCGGTTTTAGTAATTCAACAGGTAGATTCACCGCACCATTAGCTGGTCATTATTATTTTTACGCACAAGCATATTATTACAATGACAACAATTCAACATCTGGATATATCCATTTTGGATTCGGTAAAAATGGTGTAGACTCTTGGAATGAAGGATATACCCCATTAAACATATATGGTCACGGTGCCGTTGCGAATCACGTAGATGGTATTCATACACACGGTATTATTTATTTAGGTATAGGTGACTATGTTAGTGTTAGACCATATTTTGGTGGGGGTGTTGGTAGATTCTACTCAGATTACTTTTTATTTACGGGAATGTTTTTAGGTGCTATGTAATTTACATTCTAATAAAAATTATATATATTTTACCTATGAATAACATAGGATTTGGAATATTTTGTTTTGGTGAAGACTATTATTATCGAGGAACCAAAGAAAAAATTAAACAACTATTAAATGCTGAATTATCTGTTTACGTATTAACAGACAAACCTGAAGAATTTATAGAATACCCACAAGTACATGTTATCCAATACAATAGACACTTAAAGTCATATTCAGATAAGATGATATTACCAAAATACATCTTAAAAAATCATGATATTTGCATTTTACTTGATGCGGACACACACGTCACAGATTATTCATTTTTAGAATTATTAAAAACATATAGTTTTAATAAAGGTGTATCATATATTGATACTTTATTGAATCATAGTGCAAAAAAAGGTATTGTAAAAGATTTGGTTAATCAAACCAATCCCGAATGGAAAACATATGTTGAATACGCATCTAAACTATATCCACCATTCTTTAATTTTGAAACAATGTGGGAATACTTCTTAGTTATTAATAAAGATGGATTTGATGTGAATTCATTTTACTATTATTATGAGAAATTACAAGTGGTAAAAGAATTTTCAGACTTACCTTTGAAAAAAGAAATAAGTGGTGCGGGTGAAGGTATATCAATACAAATAAGTTGCAAATCTGCTAATATAGAAATACAAAGAGATCTCGTATTGTATGGTTTACTAGAAGGTAAGATGATAAGTATAAGTAGAATACACACACCACGACATTTGTGGCCAAATTGGATGAAATGATAACAAATAACGATTACATAAAAAACAATATTACCAACAACGGTGATCAACCAGTACCATATAGATGGACACATGGGGCTACCGATTTACATATGGGTGATGGTATTATTGTATATTCTATGATTCAACACATGAGAGCCAAAAATTGTGTATGTATTGGTTCTGGTGGTGGATTTATACCTAGAATAATGACACAGGCTAGAATCGACTTATATCACGCTAATATCTTTGAGGGTGATGATAACCATAGTTGGGGTGATATTGGAGCTACATATGTTGTTGATGCATGTAATGGTATTGGAGGACCAAATGATTTAGATGATAAAAATTCCTTTTATAGAAAAAATTTTAATCCTAGGTTTATTAAAGAAACCTCGGAAGCTGCGTTTTATAATTTCTTTATTAGACAAGATATTAAAATAGATTTATTATTTATCGACGGCGATCATTCATACGAGGGTGTTAAGAAGGATTTTGATCTTTATTCTCAAATATTATCACCCAAAGGTGTTATCATCTTACATGATACGGACGATGAATATGAAGAAACATTAATTGTTTCCGAAGACTCAAAAAAAGATCACCATAGATTTGATGGCCCAAGCAAACTGGTTAAAGAACTCCAAAAAAATTCTGACTGGAACTTGATTAATTTACATAATTTCCGTATATTAATGGATAAACCATCATCTAGTGGTATAACCATTATTAATAGGAAATATGATTAGGCTTTTAACAGTTATTGCTGACGGAATTGAATTACTTCCACACTTCATAAAACACTATCGACAATATGTTGATGAAATCAATATTGCTGTTTATGAAACAGATGCACATCCATTATTAGGTAATGAAATATCACAACTCATTGGAAATGAGGAGAATGTTAAGATAGTAAAGGTCATTAAAAACAAAACATATGATGTTGATAAGGCCACTCTATTATATAATTTTATAAAGTCACAAAAGCCAAATGATTGGTGGGTTATTGCTAACATTAATGAATTTCATTTATATCCACACGACAATCTCCGTTATATGATTGATAATTGTGAAGAGAATGGTTATCAATTAGTTAGAGGTGGTGTAATAGATAGAATTTCCACAGATAGTCAATACTCACAAATTATTGAAGATCAATTAATATTTGATCAATACCCAACAATGGGTTTTTTTGCACACCCGATGAATAAAAAAAACCCTAACAGAGTCTGCGTGATGAAAGGTCATATCGAATTAACTCCTGGTCAACACTATGCCAAAATAGATGGTGAAACAACATGGAAGTGGCAAGGATGGGAACATCCATTAATAGCTAAAACATACACAGTTCAAGTACATGATTTCAAGTTAGATTCTAAAACTACAGACCAATTAAGAAAAAATAAATTTAAAATAGATTTAAATAACCCAGATTTTATGATTCAGGGTAATGGAGAAATACCTAAACATCGGGTTTATAGAAAATGGGATAAACTAATAAAAAAAATAACATCAATATGAGTACTAAAGCAGAAAAAGAACAAGAAGAATTGCTTTTGGAACAACGCAAAGTAAAAGCATTAGAAAAAATTGCAAATTCAATGGATGCCTTAACCGTTTGGTTTGAGGAGGTTGATAAACAAGAATGGAGTGATAGAATTCAACATTACTTGGCTGAATGGCACAAATCAATACAACCTAAAGATCCAACAATAAATGGGTAAACATAAATTAGGTATCATTGTTCCGTATCGAAATAGAGCAAATCAACTTGGTCTTTTTAAAAGAAGTATGTCACATTTTTTAAAAAAAGAACACATTGATCATGAGATCTTTATTATCGAACAAGATGGTGCAAAATTATTTAATAGAGGTATGATATTAAACATTGGTTTTAACTATGCGGTAAAGCGTGGTTGTGACTATGTTGCTTTTCATGATATTGACATGTTACCACTATATGTAGATTATTCATATTCAGACGTTCCACTTCATTTAGCTACAGACTTCGAATTTGAAAAAGGGGAAAAAGAAAGAGAAATTTTTGAAGAATATTTTGGGGGTGTAACATTATTCCCGGTTGAAGCATTTAAAAAAATTAATGGTTACTCTAACAAATATTGGGGATGGGGTTATGAAGATACCGATTTATTATTAAGATGTAGAATTAATGATATTGAATTAAATACCCTAAAAATAAAGAACATGGGTAAAAACGGGAAGGCGTTAAAATTCAATGGAGTAAACACCTATGTTGAATGTGAAAACACGATTGATTTAAATAATGATGCAACATTTTTTATTTCCTTTTGCCCAGAAAATATGATATTTGATCATAAAAAAGATAGTGATGAGTTTACTGTCTTTAGCATACCTGGATGGGATTTTGCAATATCCTATAATTCTTTTTGTAGATATAATTTTTGTGCATTTGATAGTAAACATACTCCACATTTTGTTAATTCAGAAATTAAAACCAACTATAAAACAAACATGGTTGTTGTTTTTAATAGAGATGAAAAATTTATCAAGGTGTATCAAGACGGTGAGTTAATTGGAAAAACAGAATGTTTTAAAAGACTTTTATATTATAAAAAAGAACCAAAATTTTATCTAGGCGCCGGAAAGCCAGAAAGGGAAAAGATACCAAATCACTTTAAAGGAACAATAGATAGTTTCGCCTACTTCGATAAGATGTTGTCAGAAGAAGAAATTAAAGAAATATCTAATAATGAAACATTTTACTTGAATGAATCTTTTGGGGAATATAAATCTAAAAACGATCTTAAAATTTATTACGATGGTGATTTTATTGAAAATTATCAGTTAGTTGATTTAAGTAATAATGGTGTAAAAGGTAAAATATTTAATTGTGAAATAATAAAACAAAACTATCCAGAATATACCGAATTAAAAGTTCCGCATAGAAGAAGATCAAAATTTAAATCAATTAAACATGAGGAAAATGGATTTCTGGGAAATAGATGGAAAGATGATAATACCAGATGGAATCAATTAAGATTTCATAATGAGGTTTCTTTAAATAATAATTTAATGATTGATGATGGGGTATCAAGTGTGGAATTTGTTCAACACGCATTCATTAAAGACAATAATACGTATCAAGCAATAGTTGGAATATGAGTCATAAATTAGGTATATGTATACCATATAGAAACAGAAAGGATCACATTGAAAGGTTAATACCTCATTTAACAAAACATTTAAATGAAAAAGGTATTGAACACGCATTTTATGTTGGGCATCAAATAGATGATAAACTTTTTAATCGAGGTGCAATGAAAAATATTGCAGCTCATTACGCATTTGAAGATGGTTGTGATTATGTGGCTTGGCATGATGTCGATATGCTTGGGCACGAGGAATCTGATTATTCATATTCAGATGATACACCGATTCATATCTCAACAAAGTTATCAAAATACAACTATACCTTAGGTTATGATCAATACTTTGGTGGTGTGGTATTATTCACAAAAGAACAAGCATATAAAACTAACGGTTATTCAAATGAGTATTGGGATTGGGGTCAAGAAGATGATGATTTATTTTGGAGATGTCATTTTGAAGGGATGACAACTGGTAGGGTTATAGACACTGAAAAAAACAAACTCATTGCAAATTTCAATGGTGATGATTCTGCGATTTATATACCAACTAATCGTGAGATCAGTTCGTGCTTACACAATGATCATACAATAACATTAACCTTTAACGCTGAACAACAAGATGATAAAGTTCCCATTTTTAGAGTTGGTGATAAGAATAAAAAATTCATAGAATATCCAATATTAAGAAAAGACGGTAGTTGGACCTGGGGAGTTTCATTTAACAATTCTAGAGCAGTTACTATGTCGTTATTTGATAGAGATGGTTTAAATCATTATAACTGGGCTAAAAGATTTGAGGGTATGTGGACAAAGGTTACTTTTAGTTATAGTAGTGAAGAAAAGAATGCATATTTTTATATTAATGATGAGTTGATTTCACAAATAAGTGGTATAAAACAAAACGCACCATTTCTTGTAAAGAATGATCTTAAAACACACGATTCAATAAAGCCGTTTTTACTAGGATTTTGTTCACATGTAAACACCAGATTTAAAGGTAAAATATCTGATTTTAAAATTTATAATAAGTATTTTAGTGATATAAATCTAATATCACAAAATAAAGAAAATATGGTATTGGAAATGGATCTAACAAGTGATGGTATAATTAAACAAAACATAAACTTAACTAACGAAGACATTGAGATCTTTGAAAATGTTGTACCCTTTAGAAGAGAGGGTAGGTTTTATTGTTTACCACATGTTGATGAAGGATTTATTCATGGTAACTGGGCCAAAGGTGAAACAACAGCAAAAAATGAAAAACGCTTTGTTACAGAAATGCAACAAGGTAAATTAAACTATAAAGAAGACGGATTAAATAAAATATTAGAAGTGTTAGAAATTGATAATGTTGATGAGACACTATACCCTAATACTAAATTTATAAATGTTAAAATGATTACCAACTATGCTTAACCTCGTAACAGTAGTTGGAAGAAACACTCACATATTACCTCATATGCTAAAACACTATGAAGGTATGGTAGATAAGATATATGTTGGTGTTTATAGACAACACGAAAACGATGGTATCTTAGAAGAAGTTAGAAATCTTGGTATTGAACCATTTATAGTTGTTACTGAACCAAAGTATAATTGGAATAAGGTAACTGAAATGTATAATACCATTAAGCGTACCAAACCTAATGAATGGTGGATCGTTTCAGATGATGATGAGTTACAAGTATACCCATATGATATCAGAGATATCATTAAAGAATGTGAAGAAAATAATTTTACATTTGTAACCGGTGGATTTTTAGATAGATTAGGGGAAGGTGGAACATTTCCTATTGTTGAAAGAGATAGTGATATACATAAGCTATTCCCATATGCTGGATTTTTCAGATACCCAATGTCAAATGCGTGCCCGAATAAAGTCACACTAATGCTTGGTTCTCAAGATGTTACATCTGGCCAACATTATGCTGATTTTGGTAATAATAAGAATAGTTGGGGTAGATGGCATAGAAAAAGAATGCCAATTGATATTGTTTTCACACAAGTACATCACTTTAAATGGGATTCTACATGCAATACCAGAATTAAGGAGGTTGCGGATACTAGAATTGATTATACTTGGTTCTGGGAGTATGAAAAATTATATGAAGAGTTAGAAAAGAACAAGTGGATTGTAGATATTAATAAACCTGAGTTTTTATTTGAAAAACTAGATAATTTTTCGTATATTAACTTTAATGACTATTCAAAATGGGATGTCTTAAGAGATAAAATTGTAACAATTTAGATAATGAGCAAAAAAACACCAGTTAGTGATACTTTCTGTATTTTACCATGGACGCATTTAATGATACAACCAAATGGTAATATACAACCTTGTTGCATGACCCCACATGATATGCCAATCGGTAACACCAAAGAAGATACCTTAGAGGAAGTGTGGAACGGATTTGTTATGAAGAACATTCGTAAAAAAATGTTAAAGGGAGAAAAACCTATGCTTTGTAATAGATGTTACATGATGGAAGATAACGGTGCGGTTAGTCCTAGAGTTAACATGACTGAAAAGTTTGGTGCTGATGTTGATAAAATGATTGCAAACACAAATAGAGAAACTGGCCACAATAATGATTTTTCTTTAAAGTATTGGGACTTTAGATTCTCTAACATTTGTAATTTTAAATGCAGAATGTGTGGAACGTTTGCTAGTAGTAAATGGGCGGATGATGAAATGGCTATTCATGGTCAATCCAATAATGGGTTAATGAATTTTAGAAGTGAATCCAGAGAAGATATCATGAACTATGTGGATAAATTTATTGGTGATGTCCAAGAGATTTATTTTGCTGGCGGTGAACCACTGATCATGGATGAACATTATATTATTTTAGAAAAGTTAATTGCTGCAGGTAGAACAGATGTAATTTTAAGATATAATACAAACTTTAGTCACATACAATTTAAAAAATGGGATTTAAATAAACTATGGGAACCATTTATTAATTGTGCTAAAAATCCAAAGGGTAGAGTGCAATTATTTGCGTCGTTAGATGCAGTTGGGCCTGTTGCAGAATTAGCTAGACATGGCACTGTTTGGGAAAACGTCTATAAAAATATTGAAACCGCGCTCAAGTTGGGTGTTGAGGTTTTTGTTTCCCCAACAATTAGTATACTAAACGTCTTTCATGTTACTGATTTATTTGATGCGATTGTTAAATTAGGAATCAAACCTTCATATATTATCTTCAATAATTTTTTAACAGATCCACAATGTTATGATATAAGAATCTTACCTGAAGATCTAAAAGAAGAATTAATGAATAAGCTAGAATCATATCACAAGAACTTACCAGAAGGTGCATACAAAAACGCTATTGGTTCAGCAATCGGTGCCTGGGTTCATTTTCTTTATTCTGAAATTAATATAGATTTATTACAATTACAAATCAGTAGAAGAGAACTACTAAGAGTTACAACAATATTAGATGTTAGAAGAAATGAAAACTTCTTAGATGTTAATCCACAATATAAAGATTGGTTTAAAGAGGTTAGAGCAACGGTTAAAAACTATGAGACTGAAGAATTTTTCTTTAGAGATAGAAGTTTACCTGACCCACCTAATGAAATACCTAAAACAATCGAAAACTAAAATTTATGTTAGATAAAAAAGATTTTGTTTGTTTACAACCATTTGAGTTCACCGAATTCTTTGATTACAAAACATATATGTGCTGTCCTAATTGGTTACCAGTTGATTTGGGTGATCCAATTGATATTAAAAACACCTGGGTTTCTGATCTAGCAAATAAGGTTAGAGAAAGTATGATAGATGGTAGTTACAAATATTGTATTGAAGCTAGATGTCCTAAATTAACGGGGTTAAAAGAAGGTAAAAGCGAAGGCTTTATGCCAAAGGAAGAGTTCTTAAGAAAAATCGATCAGTTTAAAGATCCGGTACCCAAAAGTGTTAAATTTAATTTTGATCAAAGCTGTAATCTACAGTGCCCTAGTTGTCGTTTAGAAAAAATAAATTATGTTGGGGAAGAAAGAACAAGAACGGAATTGATATTACAAAGTATTGAAGAACAATTGTCTGAGGGTCTTGAGCATATAGAATGTACCGGATCTGGTGATCCATTTTTTTCTAGAACATTTAAGAAGTGGTTAATGACATTTAAGCCCAGTATGTACCCTAATTTAAAAAGTATACACTTACATACCAACGGTACTCTTTGGAACGAATCTAACTGGTCTAAAATGACAAATGTGCATAGATTTATTAAGTCTGCTGAGATATCTGTTGATGCAGCAACAAAAGACACGTATGAAAATTATACAAGGTTAGGTGGCAAATGGGAAGACATCCAAAACAATCTTAGGTTTATTGCAACATTACCCAATCTAGAATATGTTACCATGTCTTTTGTTGTTCAAAATTCAAATTATAAAGAAATGGAAATGTTCTATAAGATGTCAGAAGAAATATTTGATGACACACATATCAATTGGCAGATATTTTTTAATAGAGTTGTTAACTGGGGAACATTTAAAAGTGAAGAATTTAAAATTGTTGATGTTGGTAATCCAGAACATCCAAACTACAAAGAGATGATTGAAATATACCATAGACTACCTGTTTCTAATAATATTAGACATAATTTAACAATAGAGTAATGATTGAATGTAAAAATTTAACAAATGGTTTTAGAATCGCCACCTCTGGAGGTTATTTTGCGTGTTGTCACACGTTTAATAACCCATTTAAAGATGAAAATGGTGATGAGATGGTAGCTAGCACACATTCAATTGAAGAAGGGTTAAAAAGCCCAACTAGAATGAAAATGTTAGATGATTTTAAAAATGATATTAGGCATCCGGCTTGTGTTGTTTGTTGGTCAGCAGAAGATGCTGGATTTGTTAGTAAAAGACAAAGAGATAATGAGACATATAAAAAAATACTTGAATTTTACCCAGAAAGAAAAGATTCTGATTTATTTTTTTTAGAATTAAATCTTGGTAACACATGTAATCTTGCATGTAGAATATGTCATATATCTGCATCATCAAAATGGAAAGAATTTCATCATGTAACAGAAACCGATGTAACTGAAGAAAGATTAGACTTTTATGTAGATAAATATTCAAAAGCATTTAGAGACAATAGTATTGTTTGGGCTGAATTAATGAGTATACTTCCTGAAGTTAGAAGTTTAGACATATATGGGGGTGAACCAATGTTGATGAAAAAGCAATGGGAGATTTTAGAAATGTCCGTTAAGTTGGGGTATTCTAAAAAACAACAAATGAGTTTTAACACAAACGGTACAATTATAAATGAGAAGTATATTGATATTTTAAGTTCATTTGCACAGTGTAGAATTGGGTTTAGTATTGATGGCGTTGGTAAAAGATTCAACTATTTAAGACATTTTGGGAAATGGGATGTGGTTAGTGAAAATATTAATATTTGGCAAAATAAAGTTAAATTAATTCCAGACAATAAAATAATCTTTGAGGTATGTTGTACTATATCAATGCTAAATGTTCTTCATGTTTTTGAGATGGTTGATTTTGTTATTGAGAACCATTTAAAATTAATGATAGCTTTTGTTTACAACCCCAGACACTTACACATTGGATATATGCCAGAGAAGTGTAAAAAACTTATTTTAGAAAAACTTGAAGCCGAGTATGATCTTAGGATTACACAAATTAATGATGATACAACAATAGATGATTCTGAAAAACAATATAGATGGGATGTAATGAGGCAAGCACATAAAGTTATAAACACATTAAAATTACCTGTTGAGGGTACACAAGGTGATTGGCAAGAATTTAAGAGACAAACATTAGCATTAGACATTTTAAGGAATGAATCTTTTGCTGATACATTTGCGGATTTAGAAGAAATATATAATATTACAAAAACAACAAAATTAATATAAGATGTCAGAAAGACTATTAAAATTTAAAGAAGAAAAATTAGATTCAGTTAGCTGTAGCTTCTGTCCTGCTAAGTGGTATAATGCAACTATCGATTTAGGTAGTGGTTATAGTAGGTCATGTTTCCTACCATTACCACACCCAATTGATTTAGAAGAAATTAAAACAAACCCATCAGCATTACATAACACTTCACATAAAAAGAAAATGAGAAGAATGATGTTATCAGGTATTAGACCTGCTGAATGTTCTTATTGTTGGAAGGTTGATGACATTGGTAGAAACAATATTTCAGATAGAGTTTATAGAAGCATGGAATACAAACATGAAGATATTGATATCTTAAAAGATTTACCTTGGGATGCTGATGTTAATTTGAGAACCGTAGAACTATCATTTGATAGAAGTTGTAATTTTGCTTGTTCATATTGTAACCCAAGCTATTCAACAACCTGGGGTAAAGATATTGATGAACATGGACCATATCAAAAATTTAAAACATTAACTGCTGGTGCATATCAACAAAACGGTTCATGGGCAGATCCTGAAAATAAATTTATTGGTGATAACCCATATGTTACAGCATTTTTAGAATGGTGGCCAGACTTATCAAAAGATTTACAAACATTAAGAATCACTGGTGGTGAACCATCAACTAGTCATAACTTTTGGAAATTCTTAGATAAAATTAAAGATCAATCATATCCTAATTTAAATCTATCTATAAATTCTAATTTAGGTGTTAAAGATGAATTGATTGATAAATTAATTAGAACAACCCACGAATTAGATATTCAATCATATGACATCTACACAAGTTGTGAATCATATGGTGATCACGCAGAATATCTTAGAGATGGTTTAATTTATTCTAAATGGAGAGGTAATGTTGTTAGAATGATTGAAGAGGCTAACATTAGACAAATTGTAATCATGATGACTGTGACTGGTTTATCATTAATGTCAATGACTGAGTTCATGGATGATATGTTGGAGTTAAAGAAAAAGTATGGTCCTAATAAACCAACAATGGATCTTAACTTCTTAAGATGGCCAGGATTTATGTCACCATTGAATTTACCAGATAATATTAAGATTGAAGCTAAAAATAAAATTCAAGTTTGGTTAGATAAGAATAGAGATTCTGGTTTATTATTAGAACATGAGATAACACAAACACAAAGAGTAATTGATTACATTGATGTTGTTGATCAAGGACACGCTAGAGCTGAGTTCGATAAAGATAAACACTTCCATGACTTCAAAAGTTTTTATGTACAATATGATATTAGAAGAAACAAAGACTTTAGAAAAACATTCCCAATGTTAGTTGATTGGTACGATTCTATTCAAATAGACAACTATATACCAGATGTTAAATTGTCTGGTGGTGGTATGGAAGGTTGGGAGCTTGGTGAATATAAACCAGACATCATGGCTAGAAATGAAGCCAGACAAAAAAATGATTTAAACTAAATGGAAAAAAATTATAATAAAGAAACCTTTTGTGTTGCTCCATGGATTGCATCGCATTTAAGTACATTTGGAAATGTTGTTCCTTGTTGTTTATATAAACAAGAACGAGTTTTCGGAGAACTTAAACAAGGTGTTCCATTAAATGAAATGTATAATTCTGATGTTGCAAAGGATATTAGAAAAAGATTGTGGAATGGTGAGAAGATAAATGAGTGTCAAATTTGCTGGTATAGAGAAGAGGTTTCAAAAGGGAAGAGCCAAGTTGATAGTTACAGATTTAATTTAAACAAACAGTTTGAAGATGAAATAGAAAACATTGTGGATAACACAAATGAAGATTTTTCATTAAAAATTATACAATTTAAACACTTAGATCTACGTTTTGATAATAAATGTAATTTAAAATGTAGGATTTGTAATCCCGGTTTTTCATCATCATTATATAAAGAGTATAAAGCGTTAGGCTTCAATAATTTTAAAGATTATGGTCAACCATATAGTATGTCGGTTGATGATGATGAGTTTAATTTTATTTTAAGCCAATTAAAGCATGTTAAGTCATTATTTTTTGCTGGTGGCGAACCATTAACACAAGATAAACATTATCAAATATTACAATACTGCATAGACAATGACTATGCTAAAAATATAACAGTGTGGGTTACAACCAATTTCACAAAATTATATTATAAAGATTACAATATAATTGAGATGTGGAAGAAGTTCAAAGCTGTTGAGATAACAGCGAGTATAGATGGGTTTGAAGAGAGAGGTCAATACCTTAGAAGCGGATCCAAATGGTCTGAAATAGTTGAGAATAGAAAAACACTTTTGAGAGAACTACCAGATACTTTTTTTGGAATTGTACCAACAATTAACATAATGAATAGCTATACCATAATTGATTTATATAAAAATTGGATAGAAAATGGCTACTTACTTCCCGGTAAAATCCATATTAATTTATTGACACATCCAGAACACCTTCAGATAAAAATGCTACCTGAAAGACATAAAGAGGTTCTTAGAATATTGTATAATAACCTTATAATTTGGATAAAAAATAACATAGCGGATAACAGTGAAGCACAACGAGACATAGGACAATTTGAATTTGTAATAGACTTGTTAAATCAAGAAAGAGATGAAGAAATGTTCCAAAAGTTTTTAAAAATGACAGACATGGTTGACACATTCAGAGGTGATGATTTCTTTTCTGTGTTTACTGAGTTTAGAGATTTTATTGATCCAAATGTTATCATTGAATTACCCAAAGATGATAATGTAAAATTATTATAATGAATTCCATCTCAGAAAAATTTTGCTATTTACCCTTTGGTTCAATTTATGTTGGGGCATCTGGTACACTATCACCTTGTTGTATTGCTTCTCCATTTAAAGAGAATATTCATTTCAAGGATTTCAATTCTGTTGATGAAGCAATTAATAGCGAACCATATAAACGTATTAGAAAAGAGATGTTATTTAATATTGCGCCATCTGAATGTGCGGAATGTTTTGTATATAAAAATAGACACAAAGAACATAGTAATATTGAGTTTAGAGAAGAAATAGCGGACCCATCATTATATAATGAAGACTATAGTGTAAACAAAATTGTTTACACAGATTTGAGACTTTCTAATCATTGTAATTTTAAATGTAGAATGTGTTTTCATGGATCATCATCAACCTGGTTTGAGTATTGGGGATATGTTCAAAATCAACCAGAATATGATACCATCAATACCAAGTACTTAACAGCGGGTGACGACGCTCTTGATAAGTTTTCAGAAGAAAATATTGATTCTATTCGTAAAGTTTATTTAGCTGGTGGTGAACCATTTATAACGCCAACAACATTTACCTTGTTAGATAGATTCAGTGACGAACAGGCTAAAAATGTTTATATATTAATTAATACAAACTTATCCACACTAACATACAAAGGTATTGACATACTTGATAAACTTAAACGTTTTAAAACTGTAGACATCTCTTGTTCATGTGATGGGTATGGTAAAATTGGTGAATATCAAAGACCAGGATTTAATTCTGAAAAATTCTTTAAAAATCTGGAAACGCTAATTAAGTTTAAAGAAACCAACGACAATTTCAAAGTTTCTATTGATTATACTATTTCAACAATAAACATGTACCATTCTTTTGATTTCATAAAGTTTGTTGAAGAAAATTACCTCCATTCAGATCACATTAGGTTTCATACTGTGACTCAACCTTTTTATTTTGCACCTGGAATTTGTAAGGGTGGCATGAAACAAGCGTTAATAGAACTTTATGAAAACAACATAAACAATTTAACATCACTTTGTAGATATACGTTGATTGAATTTGTTAAATATTTAAGAAACACTGAGGATGAGGAAGTTTATAGCCACCTATTAGATAAGAAGAAATATGTTACTATTTCACTACCGGAAACCTTAAGGAGATTTGACGAAATTAATAAAACCGATTATAAGGAAATATGCCCATGGTTAGGTGATATTTTTATTGATTAAAAATTGACTTTTCAACTTGTTTTAGCTATATTATCATTATGATATACTGGTTAACTGGACAACCCGGAGCAGGTAAAACAACCCTAGCAAAATACTTGGTGGAATATTTCCCTCAAAACGAGGTTACTCACATTGATGGGGATGATCTAAGAGACATCTTTAATAATAAAGACTATTCCATTACAGGAAGAAGACTAAACATCCAAAGAGCACAATACATTGCGCAATTCATGCATAGTAAAGGACACAATGTCATTGTATCCTTAGTTTCACCGTATAGAGATCAGAGAGAGGCATTTAAGTTCAGCACATCGGTTGTTGAGATTTATGTTCACACCACAGAAGATCGAGGTAGAAATCAATTCCACGTTGAGGAATATGAACCACCATTAGAAAATTTTATAGATATAGACACAACAATAAAGAACGAGACAGATTCATATTATGAACTGTTAAAAAAATTATCATTATGAGTAAAAAATACGCAATGTATGTTGGTAGATGGCAAAATTGGCATAAGGGCCACGAATGGCTTATTAACCAACAATTAGATAAAGGAAAAGATGTGTGGGTTGCAATTAGGAACGTGCCAACGGATGAAAATAACCCTAAGACCGCACAGCAAGTTATGATGGATCTAAGTGAAGAACCTTTCTTTAGAGAAAATTCACAAAGAATTAACATATCAATTATTCCTGATATTGAGAGCATTAATTATGGTAGAGGGGTTGGTTATGATGTAATATACCACGAACCTCCTGCGGATGTGGCGGTTATTAGTGGAACGGCAATTAGAACCGGACATATGACACCCGATGGTACAATAACATATGACCAAACTAAAGGATAATGATAGTAGAAAAGAAAAGACATATAGCTAAAACCATCTCATATCGAATTGTAAGTACCTTAATTGGATTCTTATTAATGTGGATGATTAGTGGGTCGATTAAAGTTGGTGCGGCTTTTGGTGTTGCAGAATTGATTTACAAGCCAATACAGTATTATCTACATGAAAGAATATGGTATAGATGGATTAAGTATGGTCTTAAAAAATAATAAAACGCTATGATTAACACATATCAAAATTTATTATCTGAAGAAGATTTGTTTTTCTTGAACTCGATATGTTTAAATTTTGTGGAAACACAAGTACCATATAAAAATAATAACTATGTTAGAAAAAGTTTAAACGTAAAAGAAGAATTATTAGAATACCAAGAAAGGTGTTCAAAATATTTACCAGATGGGTATAAATTAAGTGGGTTATGGATTAATAAGGTAACCGAAGAAACAAATATTAATGATGATTTTCATAACGATGAGGCGGACTTAACTATCATTACCTACATTAATGAAGATTTTGAGGGTGGGGAATTTGAGTATTTTTTAAAAGATAAAGAAATAAAAATAACACCTCAAATAAATCATACAATTATGTTAAATAAAAAAACAAAACACCGAGTTTTAAATGTAATTAGTGGATGTAGATTTAGTTTAATTTCATTTTATACAACAATAAAAAAAGAAGAAAAAACACTAATATGATTGATAATATAGAAATATTTGAAAACTTTCTATCACCTGAAGAATGTAATATTATTTTAAATAAATGTAAGAGTGAATTAACATTAGAAACTGCTAAAGTGTATAATAATAAAAATAATAAAAATAGTGAAAATACACGTAGAAAATCGTCTATTGCTTGGATATCTGATTTAGGATTTTTAAATGAAAGATTAACAAGTAAATTAAGAGAGTCATTCAATATAAACGGAATGGAAGTTACTGGTTTAGGTGATTATCAATTCACTGAGTATAAAGAACAAGAATACTTTGATTGGCATGTAGATAGTACTGATTTGTTATATAGAGATAGATTCGCATCTATAGTAATTCAGCTAAATGATAACTACACCGGTGGCATATTGGAAATTAAAAACAGTAAAGGTGAAGTTGTACCAATAGAGAATAGAATTGGAACATTATATGTTTTTAATTCAAGATTACTTCATAGAGTAGTACCTGTGGTTGAGGGTGTACGTTATTCGTTAGTTAATTGGATATCATTGGTTAAAACCGATTTTAAAAAACAAAATTTAATATGATAAACGGGTACCACATATTTGATGATATAATTCCAGAATTAAATCAAAATAAATTAGAAGAATATGTTAAGTTTTCAAATTTAAAATGGAATTATCAACACAACATTACGGGGCTATATGGTGGAACGGATTCATTAGAATTACCCGCAAATGTTTTAAAGGGTATTGATATTACAGACACTACAATTCTTAATATAATAAATTCAATAAAGTTAAATTTACTAAATAAACTTAATTTGGAATTTGAAAAGGATTATCGATATAAAATAAATTGGACCACCCCTATAGGAAAAAAATATGATTTTAAAAATTTAATACATATTGATATGGATGTGGCCCATATTGCTATTGTTTATTATATAAACGATACCGATGGCAACACTATTTTTTTAAATAATAAAAATGGAAATTCTTCAGAATCCCATCAAAATAATTTTAAAGGTGTCAATTTGGATGATTTTGAAATTGTAAATAGAATACCACCCAAAAAAGGTAGGGCGGTTATATTTGATGGTAACATTTATCACTATGGCGAATACCCAACAATAACCGATAGATTTATAATTAATTTTGATTTAGTTGGTAAAAATAAGAACAAAAATAAATTAATATAATATGGAAAAGATATTTTTTGATGACACAACATACATTTGGAAAACCAAATTAAATTATACAGGTGATAAATCATCTTTTTTAAAAGAAGCGTACTCTCTTATAGAATCCCAACCTAAAGTTAAATCAGATGGATTTGGATATAAAAGAGAATGGAACGAACATTTAAATTTTATTGGTGATGTTAAGGTTGAAACAAAATTAGATGAAATTTTTAAAATCGGTATTAATAAATGTAAAGAAATTTATAATGAAAAAAATATAAATTACAATAAAATCAATACAGACTCTTGGGTTAATGTTGTTCGATCAAAAAATCCAGTACAAGACAATTTTCACAATGGTAAAAAATATCATATACATACCGAAATTAATAAAGGAAACAAACAATTTATTCCACACTATACATATGTTTATTATATTCAAATGCCAGATGTAATGAATGGCGATGATGGTGTATTGTGTTTTTTAGGTGAAAATAAGAAAGAATATTTCATCAAACCAGAAGAAGATGATTTAATTATTATGGAGGCACATATCCCACACTCTCCAAATAGTGCACCAAACTCCACATTAGATAGAATAGTTATGGCTGGAAACGTTGGTTTTGATTTTATTAAAAAAGAAAAAACAATATTATAATGCTAGTAGAAAATAAATTTTTATTTGTAAATCTACCAAGATGTGCTTCAACCTCTTTTCATATATCATGTTTAAGAAGTGGATTTAAAATTGAACATTACGGCCAATCATTTGTAGACAATTATCATACACCAATTAATTTAACACTTAGTAATGAAGAGCTAGCAGACAACATGGTTCATCTTCATGAAAGATTAGATGTGTTACTTTCAAAATTTGGGAATGAATATGATATCATATCCATAAAAAGAGATAAGTACGAAAGATTCTTATCATTGTGGAAGCATATAATCGATATAGCACACATGGAAGGTAATATCGAATTATATAATATATTTAAAAAACTAGAGTTAGAAGATATTTTATTTTATAATTATTCAGATTTAATATCGAATGAGGAGTCTGTAATATCTGAATTTGTGAGAAGAAATAAAATTGAAAAACATATGACAGACATTCTTTATACTATGTTAATTATTTTAGTTAGACATGTCTCATTTTGGCATAATAATAATCCCAAAATAAAATGGTTTGAATTTGGTGAGTTTACAGAATTAGAAGAATGGGTTTCTAATAAAACAGGTAAACCATTTAAAATGGGGAAATCAAATGGAAGTCAACATTTTGATTGCAAATTAAAAATGAATAGTGATTTCATAAAAAGATATAATAATATTTATGATTATTATGATTTTCAAAAAAATGTTAAGACACTAATATAACATGATTAACACCCCTAATATCGATTATAAAGAAATATTTGAAGCCTGGAAAATTTCACTCAAACCAACACTAAAACAAGAAGAATTGGCTAAACTTAGGCTTGAGGTTTGTTTGGGGTGTAATTATAGAAAAGAAGTGGTTAAGGGGTTAAAATGGAGCACTCTTTGTGGAAAATGTGGATGCCCCTTAAATAAAAAAGTGTTTTCCCCAAATTATAATTCCTGCCCAGAAAAATTATGGGGTGATATTGATTCTAATTATTTGGAACCTCTTAACCCCAAAAATAAAAACACTTTAATATAAATAGTATATATCTATATATGTATATACAAATTTTAAAATGGTGATTAGTGATATTTATATAATAAGAAATAAAAAATAAGATTTTATGAAAGCAACAATAATTGGTAGTGATTTTTTACAAAAAGATGGTTCGGTCAAATTTTTGGAAATAAATACAAACACCACAATCTATAATGAGGGCGCGGATTTGTTAGAATATGACGCGTTATTTAATATGTTAAATGTTAATAATATTACAGAATTTCATTATATATGGACGGAAAATGATGCATATAGCCCATTAAATCAGGCACACAGATTTGTGCAAATATTAAAAACAAAATGTGAGGAAAATAATATATCATATACTGATCATATTGTGCCAATGAATTCGGTAACTGTACCTTTTATTGAAGACGCTAATAATAAATTTATCTTAAGACAGTCCTTTGATACTACCGCATTGGTAGATGAAACATATTGTGCTGATAAATTTGAATTTTTTAATTTAATGAAAGATTCACAATATATCCCCAAAACACATTACACATCGGATACATTAAATTTAAATACTTTGGATGAGGTGAATTATACTGATACTGAAAACCCAAACGTATTAATAAAATATCGTTATCCACAATATGATAAATCATTATACCCGGCCCTATATGCAGTTTCTAATAATACCGAATTATCTGATACAATAAATTCTGCTGAAAGTAATTTTTTAGTTCAAGAATTTATATTTTCAGAAGAAAATTTGGTGGAGGGTAGATATTCGATTATAAGAGGGATTGATATCATATATGGGTCTAATTTAGATGTTATTAATATGGGTGGCTATAGTCAATCCACGATAATACCGGTTTTATTTGCAACTACAGAACTTATTCCCAATACAAAAAAATTAAACCAAAAAAGTAGATACAAATATATTACAAAAGATGTTGGTGGATCAAAAGGAAAAGATTATCATACCGATGATGATTCAAATATTTTAAACTATGATGGCTCATTAACAAATGTTAGTACAATACAATTGGGTGATTATGTTCGTTCTATTAATTTTGTGGATTCAAATGAAAATGAAGCTAAAGCTTTTACTAATGAAATTTTAACATACGGTTGGGATAGTACATTACAGCAATCAAATGACACATTAGTACCATTACAATCTGAATTAGTGGGTATGATATCATCATCAGTTGAAATGGTAATGATAAAAATAACATTAGAAGATGGTAGAACTTGGTCAGATACTCCTGCGTGTGTATATTATATTGAAGAAAAAGATTCAACAGCAACTAGGTTTGAAAAGGTAAATAGTCTATATGTTGGTGATAAATTAGTTATAACCGATTCAAATACTAATCAATTAACAACCATAACAATTACGGGATTAGAAATGATATATGAAACCAAAACAATTTACACATTAGATTTTGCACCTTCTGATTTATTCTTAGTTGATATTGGCGATTTTCAATTTAGTGTAATGCATAATGGTTGCTGGTGTAGTTATTCATATTGTGGTAACTGGTGTTATTCATCATGGTGTCCAACCTGTCAATATGGCGGGTTTCAAAAATTTCAACCCTAAGATTTTTAATAAAAATATAAAATAAAAACATATCATGGCAAAGACCCCAAAAATAAGAGAAGAAAGACCATCAACTGTTATCAAGTTAGTAATTAGTCCACTATCTACGGATGTAAAGACAAAAATATCAACAGCATTTCAAGCAGTTGTTACCGCTATAAAAGATAAACACTTATCATAAGTTAAAAAGACGAATGTTTGTTCATCCATTTATATATGATAAATCATTCAATCAATAATAACGTATTTACACAAACCGAATGTCTTGATATAATTGATTTTTGTATTCAACACGGTAAACCTTTTTCATATCGTCCGAATGAATTTTGGGATTGTAGAAGAATACATGATGAGGGATTTAAGGAACAAATAATTACTTCATTAATGAATAATTATAAAACCGGGAATTTTAATTTATGGTTTGATTTTGATGATTTTAATCTAAGGAATTTTCTTATTAGTTTAACATCTTATTACGATGGTAGATACCTAAATTTACACAAAGATATTGATAGTGAGTTAACGTCGGTAATTGTATTATCAAATGGATTTGAAGGTGGTCAATTCGCATTAAGTGATAGTAACAGACCAGATATTCATTTTAATAAAATGGATGATATTACTACTTATGATTTAAAAATTGGTGATATGATATCCTTCAATGGGTCAAAAACCTATCATGGGGTTTTACCGGTCACAAATGGTACACGATATGCCTTAAATATTTGGATGGATAACATCAATTCTGACCGATTAAAACGTAAAGTTGAAAAAACATTGATATGAGTATATTAATTGTTGCATTACCTAGAACCGGTTCAACTTCATTATTATATAAATTAGCAAAAGAAAAGGGATTAACTCCGATATTTGAACCATTCGATAATAGTGGAAGATTTAAGTATAATGGTGAAAAAAACGTAGTCCTTAAAACAATAATATGTCATCACCCAAACAATTTTGAATTAAGTAAGTACTTTGACAAGGTAATATTATTATCTAGAAAAAATATATTAGAATGTGTAGAATCTCACGCATACCAAATCTACTTCTCAAAAAAGAAAAATTACAATTCAAATCATCAATATTATTACGAAGAAGTACCATCTAAGTTATTTGATTTATGTTATAATGATGTAATGAAATGGAATAAGGATTTGAGTGAATTATCTTATAGACTTAACACCCCAATTACATATTATGAAGACATATATGATATCAATAGTAATGAAAGATTACGAAAAGGGAATAAAAGTGAATTTAATAAAAAACTAATTTAATTATTGTGAATTATACAACACCATATGATTTTTTAAAAAATTGTGTAATGACTAGAATCAAACCAAGTGGGGTACACGGTGTTGGTGTTTTTGCAATTAGGGATATTAAAAAGGGTGAAACCGTTTTTGAATTTTGGCAAGGAAAAACGGGGATATATGAAATTTCTAAAGCTGAGTTTGACACCTTTTCAGAGGAATTACAAGATTTTATAAGAGCAATGCGTGGTCACCCGTATAAAGTTAAACTTACAAATGGGTGTGTATATGGTTGTACAAATCATTATATTAATACAAATTTTGAAAACGGAACGGTTGATTGTTTCACATTTAAAGCATTGGCCGATATTCCATTAAATGAGGAGTTGTTTAGTAATTATGGGAATAACCATAGACATGAATATAAATTAATATAAAATGATTATTACAATACTATGTGAACCTAGAAGTGGATCTACAAATTTGGCCAATTGGTTTTTTATAAGAAAGGATTTCACGGTATTATATGAACCATATAATATTAAGTCAGAATGGTACAAGAACAAAATACCACCCCAAAACTGGGAATTTACAACTGAACATCTATTAATAAAGGAAATTTATTCAAAAGAAATAAATTATACCGATTTATTAGACATATCAGACAAAATCATTATTCTTTATAGAGAAAATGAATATGAACAATCGCTATCCTGGGAAAATGCTGTTGCAACAAATAACTGGGATAGGCCGTGGGTTTATGAAGAAAACTCTGAAAAAAAACAAACCGTAGGGTTGGATTATTTTTATGATATAAAAGAAGGTATTAAAGAAAATTATATTAATAAGAATTATTTCACAATATCATACGAAGAATTATATTATAATAATGGGTTTCAAAGGGTTGTGGATTACCTTAATATTGATGGTGTTGAGAACACTGGGTTCCCATATGGCCAGAAATATAGAATTAATACTGACAAACCCAGGCCATTAATTTAAATCCTTTTATAAAACCAATATTTTAATTACCATAATCAAAGGACAAACTATTTATCTATGTATAATACACATTTAGATGAATATATTTGATCCTCACATATCGGGCTCCCTATCAGTATCTGGTTCGGGAGAAATTTCAGGAGACTTAAGGGTACTGGGTACCATTTCTGGCTCTATTAAGGGAGACGGGTCTCAACTCTTTAATATACCCTCTAGCGGTGTTACAGGGCTCAATTTAACACGAATTGCTGATGGGGTTGCCACAGCATCCATTTCTTCAGCAAACGGCTTAAGAATTAACTCAAATACCGAAATTACGGGGACATTAAAACTTAATAAAGTAAACTTAGGTAGTAACAACATTGTTGATATTACTCTTACAGATGGGGGAGGGAAATATTTCATCAACGGAGTTAGAGCTCCAAGGTTATCCTTCATTAAGGGATTCAAATATAGATTTTATTTTAATAACAATAACGTACACCCATTACTTTTTTCTTTAACTAGCGAAGGGGAACACAATGGAGGTACAATATATACCACTGGAATAACAACCAACTCCGACCCTTTTTATGTTGAAGTTGATGTTACCGATGCCACAGCCACAACATTCTATTATTGGTGTGACCATCACGTTGGGATGGGTAATGCTATAACAGTATATTCGGATTTTATACATGGTCAATCTAGTATTGGTCTCATTAACGTAGATACAACTGCACTTGCCACAACCGGGTCAAATAACTTTACAAATATTCAAAGAACAAGTGGGTCCTTAGTGGTGACCGGTTCCGTTGATATCACAGGTTCAATTACATTGAATGGTCAAGCAATTGGAACAGGAAAATTGGATGAAACAACATTTCAATCATATACAAGTTCAAACGATTCAACCAACTCAACACAAAATAGTCGGTTAACATCAATCGAGTCTGCAACGAGTAGTTTGAATTCATTTACTAGTTCCATCGATAATACAATTAAAAATAAACTTAATACGGAAGCAGTTATAACTGGAAGCGTTCAAGTTTTAATAACAGGAACAACAGGATATTCCACGTTTAGCTCAAGTGTGTCTACAAGTATAGGTTCATTATCTAGTTCAGTTGCCACCACAACAAGTGGATTATCATCTAGCATTGGTTCTTTGAGTTCTAGTGTTGATTCTTTATCCTCATCAATTGCAACAACAACTAGTGGGTTAAGTTCTAGTGTTGCAACAACAACAAGTGGATTAAGCTCAAGTATTGGAAGTTTATCTTCGTCTTTTAGTTCCACTAATGATACTCAGAATGGTAAATTAACAAGTATTGAAACATCAACAAGTAGTTTAAATACATTTACTAGTTCTATTGACACAACAATTAAAAATAAACTTAACACAGAAACGGTTATATCGGGAAGTGTTCAAGTTATAATAACAGGAACAACTGGTTATTCAACATTCAGCTCAAGTATATCAACAAGTGTAGGATTATTAAGTTCGTCAGTTGCTACAACAACAAGTGGATTAAGCTCAAGTATTGGAAGTTTATCTTCATCTTTTAGTTCTACCAGTGATGCACAGAATAATAAAATTACAAGTATTGAAACATCAACAAGTAGTTTAAATTCATATACAAGTAGTAATATTACTAACATAAATGCAATTCATACATCAACAGGTAGTTTAAATACATTTAGTTCATCAATATTAGGTAGTATTGAACTTACTGGTTCTAATTTAACAGTTAAAGGAGATTTACTTGTTAAAGGAACAACAACACAAATCGATTCAACAACCGTAAACATTGGCGATAATATCATTCAATTAAATGGTACTGGTGCAACCAATGCGGGTATTGTTGTTAGAGATGCAACAGCACCAAATACCATTTCAGGATCATTGTTATGGGACACAACAAATGATTATTGGAAGGCTGGAATTGTAGGAAGTGAAGAAAAAATAATTCTTAATACTGAATACTCAACGTTCTCTACATCAATAGATTCTAGAGCAACTAGTTTACAAACATCAACAAGTTCTTTAAACACATATACCAGTTCTAATAATACTAACATAAGTGCTATTCACACATCAACCGGTAGTTTAAATACATTTACATCTAGTGCTAATACTAAATTTGGTGTTATCGAAACCTCCACATCAAGTTTAAATACATTTACTTCTTCGTTATTAACGGCAATAGAGTTAACAGGTTCTAACCTTACAGTTAGAGGTAACTTCTTGGTTAAAGGTACAACAACAAACGTTAATACAACAACGTTAGATGTTGATAATAATCTAATTAACTTAAATGGTAATGGTGCGTCATTTGCTGGTATACGAGTTAAAGATACAACAGGTCCAAATTTAATATCAGGGTCATTATTATGGGATGCAACAAATGATTATTGGATTGCGGGTCAATTAGGTTCAGAACAAAGATTAGTAAGAGAAACAGAATTTAACAATGCCGTTACAAGAGTAGGTAATGTTGAAACTTCAACAGGTTCATTAAACTCTTTTACGAGTTCTATTAATACAACCATTAAAACAAAATTAAATACTGAAGGTGTTTTAAGTGGATCCATTCAAGTTAATCACAATACAACAACAAATTATGTTGCAAATGAACATATAAACCATACGGCGGTTTCAATTACTGCAGGAAGTGGTTTAACTGGTGGCGGAGATATATCAACAACACGGACAATTAATGTGGGTGCGGGTAACGGTATAACAGTAAATGCTGATGATATTGCAATTGATACATCGTCAGCAACATTTACCACGGGTGTTAAAACTAAATTAAATACTGAAGGTGTAATATCAGGTTCTGCACAAGTTACTGGATTAAGTAACGCACAATTAACAAACTCATCGTTTCATGTTGGAACAACATCAATATCATTAGGTAGAACAAGTGCGTCTCAAACATTAACGGGAATATCAATTGATGGCACCTCAGCTTATGCCACTCAATGGGGTACTAGTGCTGGATATGCTAATTTTAGTTCAACTGCTATATCAAGTGGTGTAGGATGGGTTTTGGGTACTACAGGCAATGGTTATTATGCTCCTGTTTCACTTGCTAGTGTGTCTTCTTTACTAAACTTAAGTGGTACAAACACGGGTGATGAAACATTAGCGAGAGTAAATGCATTAGCAATAACCACAGTGGGCACAATTACTTCAGGTACTTGGAACGGTACTGCAATTGGAAATGCATATTTGGCAAACTCATCTTTTCATGTTGGAACAACATCAATATCATTAGGTAGGGCATCCGCATCACAAACATTAACGGGAGTATCGATTGATGGTAATGCCGCAACAGTAACAAACGCAACCTTCTATCGTCAGTTCACGGTAAGAGATGATAGAAGCGATGGAGGTAATTATAATTTATCAGGAAGAGCAACTGGTTTATATGCGATTGAAAGTTCAGGATCTAATGGTCCGGGTTCTGGGTATTTAAGTTTGATACACGTTGCTAATGGTACAGATGTTGCTTTCCAAATTGCGGGTGGATATACCTCTGATAATATGTATTTTAGAGGAACATCAGCATTACAAAGCGGAACTGGATATAGTGCTTGGAGAACGGTTATTCATAGTGGTAACATTGGTTCACAAACAGTATCAAACGTATCTGGAACGGTTGCAATTGCTAATGGTGGAACAGCAGCAACAGACGCAACAACAGCAAGAACAAATTTAGGTTTAGCAATTGGTACAAACGTTTTAGCATATAGAACATTTGGAACTGCGGCAAATAGTGCAACAGGAGATTTTGCAACAGCAGCACAAGGAACAACCGCAGATGCCGCATTAGCTAGATCGGGTGGAACCATGACGGGTAATTTACTATTCTCTAACAAGGGTATTAACATGAAGAGAGATAGTGGTGCGAATACAGGTATATCTTGGTATTCTACATCATATTCAGCGTGGTGTGATTATATGTCACCAGCAGCGACGACAGGTTGTGGCCCGAATGGTAATATTACCGCACCAGCAGGAACATATGTAACTTCGTGGGGATTAAGACGGTTTATTGAGGATAACGCGGGATTTGGTTGGACTTGGGAATCAGGAACATCAACTCAAGTAACACCAACTATTAAAGCAGAATTAAGAGCATCTGATGGTTTATTTAGTGTTGCTGGTGCAATGTATTCTGCGGGTAGTGTTGTGAAAACTGTTGCTAACTCATCATATTCAACATCATTTAGTAGTGTATCATCAGTAACAGTTACACATAGTTTAGGAACAAAAGACGTGGCAGTATTTGTTTATGACAGTTCAGATAATATGTTCTGGCCATCATCAATCGTTACAACAAGCACATCGGTGGTTACAATAACTTTTTCATCTTCTAGATCAGGTAGGGTTGTAGTTGTAAGATAAAATCCGTATATTATATAATATGTTAAGAGAAAATGTAGAAGTTAGTGGGTCCTTAAATGTTAGTGGACAATATATTATACCAAGAGGGCCACGAGCAAATAGGCCATCTAGTCCTGATATTGGATCATTATATTTGGAAGAATCTACTAGTGGTAGTTTTGTTGTAACATACACAGCCTCATCAAATTATGACGATGGGTGGGAACCTGTCGGTTCGCAAAACACAGATAGAACTGGGTTCAAATATAGACAGGTTATTAATTACTCATACTTAGCTGGTGGTTATAAATCCGCATCACCATGGAAGAACGTTCATAGAACAACCAATTCAACAGATCAAACGGTTCACTTAGGGGAATTATTGGATTACCCCGCATCATATACCTCCGGAGCGTGTAGTAAAAGTATTTTATTTCTTTGGTCAACAAATACCGATGGAGCATTTAAAGGAGATAATACTATTCATTCAACTTGGACCAGTGGTGTTAATATGGTAAATGAAACATCATATGCACACCAATCAAAATGGGATTTGGCAAATGCGAGAGATGACTGTGGTACTTTACATCAAGAAACAGAATTTGCTTGGATATTTGGTGCTGGGGTTGCTGCAGTTGAGAAGTTCAATTTAACAAACGAAACAATGTATAGTGTTTATTACCAAGCGGGTGTCCCATACATTACAACAACATCATCAATCACGGGTAGTGGCCCTTCTGGTGCATCAGGATTTTCAGATGAGAATTATGGTTATGGATGGACACAACAAAGTGGTACAAAACTATTCTTCGCAAATGATACATTCACAAATAATCAGCAGTGGGGTGCGAGTGGTCAACAAAAAGGTATTAGTTCAAAGGTGGGTAAAGGTTATGCGGGAAATGAAGGAACATATAATGGGGGTTATAATTTAAGAAGATGGAATGTTTTTACTGAAACTAATTTAGGTAATGTTTCAAAACCTCACGGTAACTGTGGTGAAGAAAACTTTACAATGGGACAAGATCATCAATATATGTTAGGTTGTTATGACGGTGCACAGGTAAATACTAGTTGGAAATTTGGTTACACTACGGATACTGGTACAGTAAACCCTAGTGGTTTGGCGCCAGGAGTAAATGGTGGAACATCATCAGGTCATTGCGGTTGGAGAACATAAAATTTATATTTATAAGATATGCTACACGAAAATATTGAAATTAGTGGGTCCCTAAAAGCACAAGGCGTGATAAAATCACCAATTGGAACACGGGCAAATAGACCGAGCAGTCCACAAACTGGTTCACTTTATCTAGAACAGGCAACTAGTGGTAGTTTTTTAATGGTTTATATTGGTGTAAGTAACAACGATAGTGGTTGGGTTAGAGTATCGTCTCAGGTAAATGCTAATGTTGGGTTTAAATTCAGACAAATTATTAACTATTCATACCTAGCCGGTGGATATAAAGATTCATCACCATGGAAGAATGTTCATAGAACAATAAATGCAACGGATCAAACAACACATTTAGGTGAGTTGTTGGACTATCCAGCATCATACACATCTGGAGCTTGTAGTAGGTATATCTTATTTATATGGTCAGTCAATACGGATAATGTGTGGAAATCTGCATCAGATATACACGGAACAACAACCGCGGCGGTTAATATGACCAATGAAACAAAGTACGCACATAATGTAAAGTTTAATATAACAAACATAAGGTCAGATTGTGGTACCATGCATAAAGAAACCGCCACCGCCTACATTTTTAGTGGAGGTAATGCAACCGTTGAAAAATTCGATTTGAATACAGAAACAATTGCCACCGGTTTTAATTTAACAACAATAACCGGTAACGATGGTGGTAGTGCATTCTCCGATGAAAATTTTGGATATGGATGGACAAGTAGTGAAGGTGTTAAAATGAGTTTTGCAACAGAAACATTCAGCTCAAGTGGAATGTGGGGAAACCACTCACAACAAAAAGGAATTAGTTCAAAAGTTGGTAAGGGTTACGCGGGTGCCGATGGTTCTTATAATGGTGGATATGCTTTAAGAAGATGGAGCAACGCTAACGATACTAATATTGGTAACGTTGCTAAACCACATGGCAACTGTGGAGAAGAAAATTTTACAATGGGGCAAGATCATCAATACATGTTAGGTAATTATGATGGTGCACAAAATAATACAAGTTGGAAATTTAGTTACACAACAGACACAGGAACAGTAAACCCTAGTGGTTTAGCTCCTGGTGTTAATGGTGGAACGTCATCCGGACATTGTGGATGGAGAGGATAAAACTAATTAAAATATGATATACGAGAATTTAGAAATTAGTGGAAGTTTAACATCAGATCGTGTAGTTAATAGACCACCTAAAGGCGTTAGAGCAAGTAGACCTGGTTCACCATTATCTGGTTCTTTATATTTGGAAGAATCTACTAGTGGTAGCTTTTTAATGTTATATACCGGAGTATCAAATATTGATAACGGATGGGAAAGAATTGCAGCACAAGAAACCATCCCAATAGCATTTAAATATAGACAAGTTTTATCATATTCGTACTTAGCCGGTGGTTATAAAGATTCATCACCGTGGAGAAACGTACATAAAACAACAAACTCAACGAATCAAACAACACACGTTGGTGAATTATTAGATTATCCAGCGTCTTATACATCCGGTGCTTGTAATAAAACAATATTGTTTATTTGGTCAGTAAATGATGATGGGGCATGGAAAGGTCCAGATAGTATTCATGGGACTCGGACATCAGCAATTAATTTGTTTAACGATACAAACTATGCTCATCAAGCTAAATTTAACACAGGTATTGCTAGAAGTGACGTTGCCACTATGCAAAAAGAAACGGAGTTCGCCTATCTAATTTCAGGTGGATCGACAACCATTGAAAAATTTAATCTATCTAACGAAAGTTATGTAAGTGGATTTGGTGTAACGTCAATAAATGGTAATGATGGTGGAGCCGCATTCTTTGACGAAAGTTTTGGATATGCTTGGACAAATAGTGGAGGTATCAAGTTTAATTTTTCAAATGAAACTCCCTCATCGTCAACACAATGGGGAGCACACGCTCAACAAAAAGGAATTAGTTCTAAGGTTGGAAAAGGATATGCGGGGAATGAAGGTTCATATAATGGGGGTTACAACTTAAGAAGATGGAGTAACTCTACCGATACAAATATTGGTAATGTTGCAAAGCCACATGCCAACTGTGGTGAAGAAAACTTCGCATTAGGACAAGACTGGCAATATATGTTAGGAAATTATGATGGAACAGGACAAAACAATACGTCTTGGATAATGGTTTATGCAACCGACACAGGTTCAAATGCCATTACGGGATTAGCACCACGGGTTAACGCTGGGACATCATCTGGACATTGTGGTTGGAGATAACATTTGACTTTATGAATATTTTTAAGTATATTAGATGAAAACAAATTAATTATGGAACAAGGTTACAAATATGATAGATCAAATTTTATCAATAACCCATTTGATGAAAAACTAATGCAAATTTCTGAAAGTATGTCTTTTGCATTACCAAAATATAAAGCATATAACTTTGTGGGTGGAGCACAAATCACACCTTACGCGAGGTTAAAACAATGGTTATTAGAACTAAGAGGTAGAGAAGATGCTGTAGAGCATTTGGAATATACCGTTAGAAAGATGGAACTTGAAATCCAAATGGATGAGGAAAGTAAAGAATTCATAACTGACCCCAAAAGAAAGGAAATGGTTAATATAACCATTGCTGATAAAATGATTGATTTAAGAAAGTTTAATAGAAATCTTAAAGATGCATATAGAGAAAGACAAGGGTTTATTGATTTGATAAAAGAATTCTTGGAATCTGATCAGGCGATTTTACCTAACGGAACGAAATTAATTGATGTATTTGGAAATCCCGAATTAGAAGAAAAATATGAACATGAATACTGGACCGTTCGTATGGCAAAGCAAGCTATGCTAGATATGATTTCATATGGTAGAATTGGTACTGGTAATTTAGATTCGATTCTTATGATGGACCCAGAACAACAAAAACAAGTGCTAGCATTAGCATCCGCATATACTATCTCAACCGATAAAAATATAAACCAATTAATGACAGAAGCAACAACAAACAATTTTACAATTGAAGAGTCATTAAAAAATCAGTTAAGATTAAGTGAACCAAATAAAACAGAAACAGAAAAATTATTATAATGACACATATTCTTTTTAAAGTACAGGGAGACGTTCCAGGTTACATACAAGTAGTTGGGATGTATTTAAATTACAATTATGGTAGAATTGCTGACGAGTACAACGATATGAGAGTTGAGTTGAATAAACTTGGGGCAATAGTTATACCAGAAATTGTGGCTAAAGGCTTTGTTTTTGCTGACATATATAAAGATTATATTAGCGTTAGAACAAACTCGCATATTATGGACGAAATTCCTCAGTTAGCCGAATCTAGTGAGTCTGAAGAAGAAAAAGTAAAATATTTTCTTAATGAGGATGACAAACTATCAGCTGTACTTTTTAATAAAGCTGCAATGAGAAAAGTTGTTGCTGATAGATTTTCAGAAAGATATAAAGAGTTAATGGTTGATGCTTCTATACTAGAAAAAGATACTTGGGAAGAACAGAAAAGAGAAGCGTTTGGTTGGACAGCTGACGAAGATTATCAAACTCCGATCATAGATATTTTATGTGCGGGTAGAAATATAGATAAAACATTATTTGTACAAAAGATAATTAACAATGTTACAGCATATAATGTTAAATTAGCAAATCTATTATTAGAACAACAACTATTAGAAGAAAGAATTAAGGCGTGTGTAAACATCGCAGATTGCCACAGACTTAAGCACGAAAAATTTGGTGTTGCATTGAGCAAACAACAAAGGGAAGATGAAAATATTCCAACAACACCTCTCACATTGAAAATGGATTTTTAATGAATTTAGCTATTAACGGGACGTGTGCCAAAGGATGCTCATTTTGTTTCACAAAAGAAGACGCAAGACTAAAACACACACTCGGAGAAATGGATATAAACATGGTCGATAAAGTTATCGACCATTTTCATCTAAACAACTCCAACGAAGAAATCACAATACTCGGAGGTGAACCAACACAACATTCTAATTTTATTGGGATAATGGATCACATTTTCTCTAGAGGTTATAAGGTAAATCTAGTTAGTAATTTTCTTTTTGGTAAAACAACCAGAGATTATATTATAGATAATATTAAAAACATTAGATGGGCCTTTCCTAATGCCGCGGAACTCAATGAGAAAAACCGAATGGTTGTTTTTAAAAAGAACTATTTAGAAATCTATAAGGCTTATGCTAACACATGGGGATTCGATAACCACCCAAGATTATATTTGGCACTAACAATGTCAAGTGATTGGAAAGATAGAAATTTTTATGAATATATCAAATGGTTATACCACGAGTTAGATGGTAATATAAACGCCATAAGACTAGGTTTAGACCTTACTGGAACATATCTTATCAACAATAAAGAGATGGGCGTTGAGATGACCAAAATACTTAAATTTGGACGTTATAATGAGATTAAAATAACATCAGATTGTCAAGTTCCGCCATGTCTTTGGGAGGGTAAAACAAAAGGGGCTGTGATGGAAAATTCATTAAACTTTGCTACGTTTAAAATACCTGAATATGAAACAATATGTGGGTTTATGCCATTGGATATATTCCCAGATGGTAGTTCTATTCATTGTTATCCATTAGAAGATAAAGTAAAGATCAATAATGTTTTGGAAATATCGGGAGAAAATGGTATATTAGGTCTTAGAGAAGAGTTCGATAAACTTTATATAGAAAACCATAAAAATTATTCAATACCACAAGGATGTTTAGATTGTGTTTTTTACAAGACAGAATGTAATGGAATTTGTGGTGGTTGTTTAGAGGGAACCAAATGACAAATAAAATATTTTCAATACCGTTTAATCCGATGCTATCGGAAGAAGTATTCTTGAAAGAGTTCTACCCATTCCTGGAAAGGAACAAGGAATCAATCTATGACATTTATTTTACCTGTAGAATACCACCTTTCACACAAGATGCGATGGGTGCTATCTTTAGAGAAGAGGATAGAGACATTGTGTTTGAAAACGCAATGATTATACAAAAGGCTTTAGGTATTAGAATTAGTGCAACGTTCAATAATATTAATGTTTCTCCAAAATATGAGAACTATAAATTGTTTGTTGATAATTTAAAACCATTATATGAAAAGGGATTAAGGTGTATAACTATTCCTCATGGTCATTGGGTTGCAATGGGATTGAAGAAACATTTTCCAGAGATGGAAATTAAAAATACCATATTAAGAAAAGTTGCAACCGGTCAGGACTTTTGGTACAATGCTGATCAGGGATTTGATTATATTAATCTCGATAGAATTTTAATGAGAGATATTGAGGAGCTTAAAAACATTAAGCGTGCCCAATTAAGATATTACGAAGAGAAGGGTAGGTATGTTAAACTATCACTCTTGGTTAACGAGGGTTGTTTAGGTAGATGCCCAGTAATGGATGAACACTATTCATATAATAACCTTAGGCAACCTAATGAACTACCATATTTTCATCATGAGATATCTAAAGTAACATGTGAATACAAATGGGAAAAAGAGATCAATGCATTCTTTTTTAAAGCCGCAACAATACCACCATTCAAAGAAGAGTTTGACGAATTGCTAGAATATATCGATGTCTTTAAAATGCATGGTAGAGATAGCTTTAATCGTTTAAATGAAACAATAGAGATTGTGGATTCATATGTTGCAGGTAATGAAATTTTATCTGAAACATCAAATCTTTATCTTGATGGTATACCACACGAAGAATTAAAAGGTTGGAGAAATAAAATAAAGAAATGTAAATTTCAATGTTGGGATTGTAACTATTGTGATGTAGTTGCTGACCACAAAAAGAAATCATATGGACTTAGTTAAACATATTGACGATTCAATTGAATGGGGTAAACTAGAGGTATCTAAATTAACACAAGACATTTTAGATATTCATGGGATTACAAGTAATAAAGTGAGATCATTTCTTAATAACATATGTAGTCTGGATAACGCAACTTATCTTGAGGTTGGTGTGTTCAGGGGTGCCACATTTTGTTCTGCGATATATGGTAATGATATTAAATCAATTGCAATTGATAATTTTATGTCACCTAATTTAACACCAAAAGGTGTTAGTCAGAAGTTAGGTAACTATTACAAACATAATATTGATATTTTACCACAAGAAGAATTTTTGCATAATGTAAAACGATTTGGTAATGTGAATAACATATCAGTATATAAAACTGATTACCAAACATTTGATTTTAAAACGCTACCACATGTTGACATTATTTTTTATGATGGTGAAACAAAATATCATGATCAATATGTTGCATTAACAAACATGTTACCAATTTTTTCTAAAGAAACCATAGTCATTATGGATGATTGGAATTGGAACAGTGGTGCTTTCGATAAATTCATTGAAGATAATAATTTAATGATAACATATTACAAGGAGTTAATCACATCTGGTGAAGACTCAAAGGATTTTTGGAATGGTCTTGGGGTATTTTTAATTGAGAGATAGTTGATTATGTGATATTTTTTGTTTATATTAATAATAATAATTGTAAGGGGAGGTGGGTGAGTGGTTTAAACCGACAGCCTCCGAAGCTGCTATTGGACTTAACATTCAATCGAGAGTCCGAATCTCTTCCTCCCCGCAATTTTATAAACTTTTCTTAAACAAAAACAAAATGAGAAAAACAATCACAATGCTATCGCTAATGTTAGCATTTTTGTTTATTACTAGATTGTCATATGGTCAGTATAGTAGTAGTGCAATTCAGAAAGGTTCAGAACAATCCTTAAAAGTTCAAACGGACACAGTCCCTAATCAATTACAAGAAATTGTTGTTACAGCAAAGAAGGTACCTTTAATGACCAAGGTAGGCCCTTATGGTCAACCACTTTGGACAACAATGAGAATGTTTGCATCCACTAGAGTTTATGTGATGAACCCACCAGGTACCGCAATGTACGAGAAGTGGTTTGACATTAGACAAAGAAGAAACGGACCGGCACAAATTAGAATGAGAGATGAATTCACATTCGGTTTAGGTAAGAGGCTTCAGTTGGATTTATATTCCCACACGGTTTATGACGGTAAAGATGGGGATAAACAATTCAAATGGAGAGGTTTTTCTTGGGAGTTTCGTTATGCTCTTGCTGATTGGGGTAAATTATGGGGTAATCCAACTCTATATTGGGAAACAAAAATGTTAAATGGTCGCTGGGGTATTGAACCAAAGTTATTACTCGGTGATAGAATCGGTAAAAGTGGTATCTGGGGTTTCAATGCTATCTACGAAGGTAATCTAGCAGATAAAAAAGAACTCCGTGAAGATGAATATGCGTATACCGCATCATATGCAAACATAATCAATAATGATTTGACATTAGGGGTTTCTCACATGTTTAGGTATAACGACTTCGATGGTGGATCACAAGAATGGTACCTTGGGCCACTTTTACAATATCGTTTTAATAACAAAGGTTATTTGAATATTGAGCATATGCCAGGTTTAAACCAAGACGCAAAACAATCAAGAACCACAATTATATTCGCATGGAGATTCTAATCAACGGACAAGTATTCCTTGTCTATTTAATATTCATTATGTTCGTAACAGGTATCCTCAAAGAAAGAGGATACCTTATGGACATCTTTAGATTACTGGAACAAAGAGTTAAGTCAAAGAGAACGGTGGTATTCTTAGTATCACTATTTGGTGGGATCTTACCAATCCCTGGACGAGTTGCATTATCAGCATCTATGTTAAACAGCATAGCACCAGTTGATAATAAGAAACGTAAGAAGTTTGGTATCATTGACTACCTAGCAACACATCACTATTATCTATGGTCACCTTTAGAGAAAACTGTTATTATTCCAATGGCTGTGTTAAGTTTAACCTATATGCAATTCATGTCATATATCTGGCCATTACTTTTAATCTCAGCGTTATATATTACTTATTATATCTTATCATTAAAAGATGATGAAATAGATATTGAAGTTAAAGATGAACCAATTAATATGCAAAACATAACGATGGTGGTTATACCATTTTTAGTAACCATATTAATGTGTGTGTTTTTTACTGAATACTATTTTGGTTTCTTCACAGGATTCACAATATGGTTAGTATATTACTCTAAAAGCTGGAGTAAAATATTGAGCTATATCGACTGGGAACTAATATGGATCGTTGCTTTGGTTATTATTTTAGGTAACCTTGTTGGATCTTACTATACACAGATAGAAGCTATAATAAAACAGTACAGTGAACCATCTAACATATTGATTGTCTCTGTGTTAGGTTTTTTAGCTTCATTTTTATTAGGTTCTTCAGCAAAATATGCTGGAATTGTTAGTTTATTAACTAGTGTATTTGGAATGCATTATTTTGTTCTATTCTTTACTTTAGAATATTCAGCATACCTAATTTCACCATCACATAAGTGTTTACCTATTGGCCAAAGGTATTTTCATACTGGGTTTCTAACATATCTAAAAGCATTAATAATTTGGATATCAATGATGATAACTTATGCAATATTTACAGTTCTGTAAGGTTGACTTTTTGAAAAATAAAATATATATTATAAAAGAAAATTAAAAATTTATGGAAAAAATCACATTAAAATTAGGAGACGTTCTACAATTAGAAAGTGAAATAAACGGGTATATTGAACCACAAACTGGAGAACAGGTGTTCGAGGGATTCAGTAAACAAAACCTTTCAATAATTTTGAAATACGAATTGAGTGACTTCTCAACGGAACTTAAAGGTGAGAGAACTAAGGTTGAGGCGTTAAGAGATGAATTAATCAAAAAGTATGGAGAAGAAGATGGTAATGGCGGTGTCTTAGTAAAAATGTACAATGAAGTTAAGGACGATGAAGGTAACGTAACTGGTAAAGTTGTTAACCCTCAATACATCGAATTTGATAATGAATATGGTGTACTTTTAAATCAAGAAATTGAAATTGAATACCCTGAAATTACAAAAGAAGATTTAAAGGATGCAGGTAAAACGAAAGACAAATATCAGGTGTTATTTAAACTGATCAAAAAGGAAGTAAAAAAAGAAGGAGCTAATTAAGCTCCTTTTTTGTGTTCATTAATATAATCTGATAGATTAATGATTGGATACCAATTCAATACAAATTTAGCTAAATTACTTTCACATAAAGTTTCCTGAGCTTCACCTGGTTTATCATCAAAATATAATCGATCTTGCTTAAACATATCCGCAACTTCATTTAACGAAAAGTTTTCACCTCTACCTAGTTCAAAAATATGCCCCCAAGCATTTCTTTCTTGTATCTTAATTAATCCATTAACAATATCGTCAATGTGTGTAAAATCTCTCCTCTTGGAACCGTCGCCATATATTGTTAAAGGTTCACCATCATCATATTGTTTTTCCCACCTACCAATCACAGTACTATAACCGCCATCCCTTAAATGATATGGGCCGTATACATTATAAAAACGAGTAATAGAAGCATTTAATTTAAAATGATCCTGATAAAGTTTAATAATCTCCTCACCAATATCTTTACTGAATGTGTATGGATTTTTAAACTTACCGCTATGGTGTGAACTACTTCCAGCATAAACTAATGGTATATTATTGTTAACACAATACTGTGCTATGTTTAATGTACCATTTGTGTTTGTTTCAAAATATTCTACTGGCTGTTCAAATGATGGTTGTATTCTAGCTATTGCAGCTAAATGATAAACCATATCAAACTTCACATCATGCAAAATACTTAAATCTTTAACGTCACCAAATATATAATTTGCACCATCTTGATGATTAGTTATATATCCACTTAAATAGTTATCAATTGATGTGACACCATGTCCATCTTTCAATAATCTCTTAATCAAATTGGTGCCAACAAATCCAGCACCGCCAGTTACAAGTATATTCATTAAATTATCTTTTTAATATCAATCATCATATTACCAATTTGATACTCTCCTGGTTCATAATGAGGGATTGAAAGTCTTAGTTTTTTAAGTGTTTCTAGATCCTGTTCATCAAATGGGCTGGTTTCATAAATCATCACGTCAACGTCCTCTGTAAGGATAAATTTCGATCTTAAATCATATTTGGTATTCTTCTGTTCATTCTCTATATAGTCCTCAGGAATGAGCCCTAAATTAATTTTATCAAAGAATGGTTCTATCTGTAATAAATAAGCTCTACTTTTAGTGGTTAATCCCATATTGAATGTTTTATATTTGAAGTCATTATCCTCCCAATACCTGATCTCACTAAACGCTGAGATGGGTAACCCCCATTTTCTTATGAAGTTTCTGTTTGATGACACTTCAATTAATTGTCTATTATTCTTCATATCATCACTAAATCTAGATGTCTGAGAAACAAAATGATATGTAATGGCTGAATCACAAGTCTTTAGTTCATAGCCCTTTAATTTTGCTCTGATTAGGAAGTCATCATCTTCACAGAAGCATGGTACAAAACTAAACCCATCAAAGAATCCAACATCCTCAAACATCTTTTTGTATCCAGACATAAAGAATACAGCACCATCAGATAACTTATCATTTTTATTCCATTGTTTAACATAGGTATTAAAATTAAAGTCATCGAAATTATCGAATCCACTTCCAAGATCTAACAAGACCTTACCAGGTCTTTGGTGACCTCTGAATATTGGTGGCTCAATAGTGGTATATGATAATAACATATTCGGTTGTAACAATCTTTCAATTGCTTCTAAGAATCCTTCACCAATAACCATATCATTATGTATCAAGACTAACTTATCGGTATCAACTAATTTAATACCGGTATTATAGGTGTCAGAGAATGTTAATCTATCATCATCATGAATATAGGACACATTATTATCCACTAATGATGATAACCATTCCTT